>ERZ791903.458-NODE-458-length-57533-cov-3.666759_pt1 | contig 57533 bp, 43 predicted proteins | sample MGYA00510148_ERZ791903 | MGnify/ENA primary metagenome ERZ791903 (study PRJEB30046, sample SAMN00792080) | human gut metagenome | study: EMG produced TPA metagenomics assembly of the A metagenome-wide association study of gut microbiota in type 2...
AAGAAAAATAGCCCGATTAAAAATAATCACGGGCTATTTCACGGGAGTTTGGGCTAAAAGCGGTCTCCGCAAAAATTTAAAAATTCGCATTGTCCGCATTGTGCTGAAGTGGCAGGGGAGTCTGGAAGAAGTCCTGTTTCGAAACTACTAATAATCTTTTGAGCTATTTCTATCACTTTCTTTTTTCTTTCTTCCGTGAAATCAACGCGCAGGCTCTTGCCCTTCTTGCCGTAAAGGATGAACCCTTGCTTTACCTCTCTTTGGAATTTCTCCTCTAGAAGAATGGCATAACCCGTTAACTGTAGTACGTGTCCGCGCGAAGCGACAAAATTGTCCCGGGCCTTGAATTCAAGTGGAATAATCTCGCCATCCTCCATGATAAAAATACCGTCCGCGATTCCATGAATCGGATAAACAGAGCTCTTCAAATAAATGTTTGATTTGAACACCCCTTTTCCCGACAAGTTAAATTTTGACAGCTTCCTTCTTTTTTGAAGCATCGCGGCCTTTTCATGAAACTCCAACCCGTCTTTTACCCACAAAGGTGGCGGCGGTTTAATCTCCAAAAACACGGACAGAAAAGGGATTCTCGGACAAAAGCAAAATTGCCGTATGTAAGAAACGGGTAGACTTCCGCGGTTAGATGAATCCATAGCTATCGGGCTCGCTGTATTCAAAATTCTCGTAACCAATTGATTTCTTGAATTCTTCAGGTTTCAGCACGCAAGGAATACAAAGGCATTTATCCTCAGGGCCTAGAAGCTTCCTAGATGAAAAATCCAAAGCATGTCTTTCTGTGGCGGTAAGCGCTCCGTAGAAGACAGATTTCTGTAGTGCGACAAGTCCAAGATTTTTCAGCATTTCAGCAAACTTGGTGCGTTTCGGCGTATTGGGAATGTCGTAGCAAATCAGAAAATGTGTGTACATAACTCACCATTTGAATCGAATACCGCGGTAGCATTTGCCTTCTACGATAGCTCCTGCAAGTTTATAGACCTGCCGCTGAAGAACATTCTCTAATTTGCATTGCTTCTGTGAGTAATTGATTTTTGTACTCATCGTTTTGTCGATAACTTCCACCAATTGTTTCTTCAACGCAGCGTCCAAAAAGTTCTGCTCAGAACCAAGCTTGCATCTCAGACTGATGACATTTCTATCGACCACCCACGCTCTGTACTCCTCCATGCAGTCAAGTACCAAAGATGGCTTTCCGGCTCGATCTGCATGGAGCAGCCCCGCGTAGATCTCCAGTCCTGCGTTGCCGAGCGCATTTTGAATATAACTCTGAAGAATTGCGTACCCATAGTTAAGTGCAGCGTTGGTGATTTCAGTGCTGCCTCTTCCTTCGCGTTCTTGGAACGTCTCGGGTAAAAGTCTCGCTTCTTTTAAAGCGTTCCAGTAAATGAGTGAAGCGCTTCCTTCCAGTCCCATTACCGTATTCTTCCAGTCGGGCCCTGAGGCTCGAGTGTTCAGTAAGTTACTGATCTCTTCTAATCGAGTTCCGGCATTCCGAAGTAAAAGGCCATAAGCCGTCTCTCTTTTCATGAGATATTTACTGAAATAAAGGAGGACGGCACGTTGGTTTCGGATCTTCGAAAATATGATTTCCTTAGCCAAAAGCTGGGCTTGCGAAGATTTGAGGCATTCGAACTGAGATTTTCTGACGCCGACGACTGCATGGCGGTGCATGCCGGATACTTCGACAACTCCTACGCCTTTCCAGTCAAGAAAGTAGATTCGAATACCTCTTGCTGCGCAGGCCAGGATCAGGTTTGAAGATAAGGAGACGCTTTTATCGATTCGGATGGTTCTGAGTCTGGAAAGTGCAGTTTCTAATATAACGTTATCGCCGTTGCGTACGATCAGGCGATTTCCGTGAACACCGAGGAAATCGCCAAATCCTGAGACGGTTAGGTGTCTCATGACCTTTCCTTACCGGCCTCTGAGAAGATTTCTTTCAGCGAACTGGCTGCACCTCCGACAATGTAGTTGAAAATCACTCTTGGTCCGACTAATTCGAAGAAAATCGTACCGTTGTGTTTGTTGTCTTCTCTTGGTTTAGGGAGGAACTTCGTAAATTCTGCGTTCTCAGTATAAATTTTGTTGTCAAAAACCTCCGAGACGCTAAATTTAAAAGAACTTCCTAAGGAAATAGAATTTTCTCCGAACCAAGCTAAGAATTTTTCTCCAGGCATTTCAACTCGTAGGTAGCGGCGGCTGGAAGTGCCTTGAGCAAGCTCGATTCTCAAGTCATCTTTGTTGTAGATCTCTCGGAATTCAGACATGGAAATACTTCTGTCATGATCCACAAAGCGGTAACCGTAAGCGGTTAGATTGCGGTTTTGCAGTGCAGGATGGATGATCGGAGAGCTCCAATCTAATTTTCCATTTTTCACGGGGAAAGAGGAGTAAAGATTATTGGTATCTTGAGATTGATAAACGAAGTCCCCGAAAGCTGTTTTTCTTCTGATTCGAACTGCTCCGGATTGAGTAGCAACGACGGGCAGGCTGAATACTCTCTTCGCTTTCGAATGAAGATTTCTTGTTCCGAAAGAAGAGGGCCAAGCAGCCTCTAATGCTTTTCTCAAGACATTTTCGTCTTTGAGTTCCTCGGCAGTATTTTCTTTGAAAACGTACCAAAGAACCTTACCCCACTCAACTGCTGTCGGGATAATAAGAGATCCCTTAAATTTAAATTCCTTCGAAGAGTATTCAACTTTTTTGAGACAGCCTTTTTGTTTAGCTAGATCTTCAATTGAGTCTTTCGAAAGTTCTTTTTTAGACTTAACGAGATCAGAAACGGTTGCAGCAACGTCTTGCTTTACAGTAACAAAATGGAGGGCTTCTAGAATCTTCGCGGCTTTATCCTCTTCAGCGGTAAATTTGGAGCCGGCTACTTTAGAGAGAAGCTCGAATGCCTTGTTCTTTTCAACTCTATAAATCGTCAGTTTTTCTTTTTCGCTGCTTGGCGCTTTATTTAAGTAAGCTCCCAGGACGCTGAGAATGCTGAAAGGATCCTTTCCTCCGATAGAAATACGATTGGGAGTCTTCTCAAACGGCGTATTAGCAGGATAACCGACAAAGATTTCTCCCCTAGAGACGATGATGTCTAAGAATCGTTCGGCGTAGATCGTTTCTTTAAAGATCGGAGAATTAGAGATATTCGTCTTATCAGAAAAACTTCTCGGAGTGTTTTGAACTACTTGGCATGAGCCGGTGAACAGATTGTCGAAATTAATCGGTTCATAAATGGCTAACTGAGATCCCATTCTTCTAGTTTTGAAAGGATCAGAGCAGGCCGCCAAGTAAATACACATAGCGTCGATGGAGTGTGAAGCGACCGGCTGCACCTTGGCTTTACGGAATTCCGGCCGATATCCAGCAAAGCGTTTCCGCATCTCGCTCGAATCGGCGGCAGGGACCGAGATGGCATCAAAAACGAGTTCATTACCTGTTTCCTGAATCCAAGCCGCAAGTGCTTGCCTTACCTTCGAGAAAATGGAGCGGACGAACCAAGCCTGCGTACCATTTACAGAGGCTTTTCTTCTGGAACTTAGAACGTCTATGACCGCCCGACGGGCTTCGGAGTCTGAGTTCAGGAATAAAGCGTGACGGGCACATGCTCTTTCTTTCTCAGAAAGCAGATCGAAATAGCCAAGCCTGCCTGCAGCTTTTAGCTGGAGCACTGTGCTTTCGATCTCATTAGTAATTTGGTTCAGGTCAGACGTGCCAAAGACAGCAGCCAGATAATTGTTAGCAAGATTAGAGAGTAAGTAGATATTGTTTTTCTTCTCTTGATTTCCCTGTGCGCTGACAAAGATAAGGTTTACTTCACTGTTATAGATGCTTTCTGACTTCTTTAATGTCAGGCTGCGCGGAATAATGTGATCGATTTCTCCGACGTCATCGAGCGGTCTTCCGGTATAAGCGCAAATTCCGTGACTGTCAGCACGGATTCTTTCCTCTTTGCTTAACCATCTCTTCCCCTGGTTCTCTTCATTGCGTTGAATGTCTTCCAGCTTCTTCTTCAGTTTTTGTTCTTTAAGCTGAATGTACTTCAAGTCAGTGAGAGAGGCAGTGAAATTAAAAGAGTTGGCTTCAACGGCAACCGGGATTTTTACGGTTCCATTAGTAAAATCCACGCTCTTTTTAACTTCTTCCGCAATCCTTTTAGCAACTTCCCAAGAATTCCTGTCGATAGCTTTGCGAATAAATCCGTCGAATGGACGAACGCAGTCCGCAGGGAGGCGACTGCATTGTGCCGAGCCGGCTGTCATCGTCATGCGCCAGGCGTTTTCTAAGTGGGCGGCAAGAGAGACTTTAGAGAATCCGTTTCTTTCGGTTTCGATAAGGTTATATAACTGAGCCAAAGAATACGGGTTATCAAATCTACTTTGAGCCTCATCCGACAACTGGAGTTCTTTTCCGATAAAGGGGACAACTTCGTTGACCATCTTCAGCACTTTAATAACGGAAGCAAACTTCTTAGAGAGTTCTTTTTCTGTTTTGCCTTCTTTTAATGCTGTTTTGACGAATTTGTAGTCTTCAGAAAAATAAGGATCGTAAGTCTTTCTTTCATTCTCAATTGCATTGCAAATCGAGCGAACCGTCGAACGACCTTTGACTTTGCTGTTCCAGATCTTATCGATAAACTCGGTTCCCTTTGTTGGCGAAACGCCTAGAGCCTGCCCGACGATCACATGAAGGATTTTGTTTTTCATCGGAGGATGCAGGTCAGCTCTTTCTAAGAGGGCGTTTTCAGGGAACCAAAGGCCATTTTTTGCCTTAGCAGTTTCTTGATAGTAGCGATTGGCAAATTCAAGAAACTCTTCCAGCTGATGGCCCGAGAGTACCTCTTCTAATTTTTCGTTTTTAATGACGACTCCGTTCTCGAAGTCTTCAGCGGTTCTTCTAATCGAGCATTCATCAAGAGCGATGCTTCGATCAAGCGCTCGCTGCAAGATATAGGCAAGCCGATAATCAGAGTCGGGCAGGACATCCGATCGGATTTTTATTCTGCTTTTACGATCCGTGTTTTTTAAGATTTCAGCCAGATCTGCTGTGAGAAGAGGGTAGGCGCCGGCAAATTTATTCGCCCAGGACTTCCACTTATCTCCATATTCAGAAGACAAAGTCTTCGGATTCAGATATAACGTCTGATCTTCCGGAGGTCTTCTGTTGTTCTGGTCCTCGTAAGGAGGAATGGTGCGGTCGGGATCAAGTCTTGCGAGCACACCCAAAACATCGTCGGACTGCTCTAAAGATTGAATGATTTGTTTTTGAGAAGCAGCCCATTCTTTATCGTCTGATCGAAGATACTTTAAAGCGCGGACGAGGATATTCTTTAATTTATCCGCGTCTAATTGTTCTTGTCCTTGCTCGAATTTTGCATCATTGAAATACCAGCGAACCGCACGCTCTTGAAGATTAGAGATGTTGCCGATAATTCTCCACAAATTATCTGTGGAGCCAAAGGCTTCAGATAGACGCGTAATTCTGGAATCTCGCTTCATGTCCTGAAGGATATCGCTGAGATATTTAGAGCGATGTTTGTGTCCTAAAGATTGAAGATTAGCGATGTATTTCGAGGCGTCTAGGATAGCGCGGCGTCCTTCGACGTAATTGGCAAGAATCTCTTTTGCACTGTATTCGGGGAAGCTGGTTTTAATGTACTTTTTAAAGTCCGCCTCTTTTTGTCCGGACAATTCCTTATTGAGAGCCCTGGCGGTCTCAGGAGAGTTTGCGATAGCTTCCCACTGAATATTCAAGGGTTCGGAATCATTGAAGAAATTAGTGAAACCCGGCGCGGAGGAAAATACTGAAGGATCTAGACTTTCTAAAACAGACATGTCTGTTTCAGCTTCTGTACGGGCGTAACCTCTTCTTTTGAGGTAGCCGGACAAAGCGATACGAAGATTTCCTCGTTCTTCCAGCGTCAATGTCTGTTTTTCTTGAAGAAGCTGATGCTCTGCGATCAAAAGTAATAATCTTCTTCTTAAATCGAATCCCTTGTAGGAGCGGACTCGGTGTCTCACGGCTGTTCTAGATTTTGAAGAGAAAGAGAGTTTTTCACTATTAACGACGGTAAAGGCAGACGAATGATCTTTTTGTTCAGCTTCGTCAGATGGATGAGAGGTAATAAAAGTTCCGGTATAGGTTCCTCCCAAGTCAAGACCGACGCCAATAATGTGAGTTTTACCCATTTTTCCCTCTTCAAGAATTTATTATTTAGTTACAAAATTATAGGTTGAATTAGAAAGTTTGAATACAGTTATTTGAGTAGATAGACAAATACATATACTTTTTGCAATGGTATGTAAGATTGAAACAGGAGCACTAATGAATGAAAAGAAAAAGGTAGGAGCCCCTAGAAAAACTCCTGAAGGTGGACAGCGCGTAACGTTCTATCTACCAAAGGACGTTACGGCTTGGAAACGGGAACAAGGCGGGGCTCGTTGGATACGTCAGCAAGCCTATAAAGCGATGGGAAAAAACTAGGTCTACGGAGAAAGTGTCCAGAAGAAGCGTTAAGTTTTAGTTGAAGTTGAAAGAATGTACGATTGAAGCGTTTACCGTTCCATTCATAACCCGCTACTGTGAGTTTCAGTTGTTGTTGAAAGAATGTACGACTGAAGCTTTAGTGCCCTGACCGATGCCCTTGATATTACGAAGTTTCAGTTGTTGTTGAAAGAATGTACGATTGAAGCCGGACAGAGAATGACCCTCGGAGTTCTATTTGAAGTTTCAGTTGTTGTTGAAAGAATGTACGATTGAAGCTCGAAATCGGCTGAGCAAACCGCCCCGAAGCCTGAGTTTCAGTTGTTGTTGAAAGAATGTACGATTGAAGCGACCTGTGCTGCGGCCTTATCCAGCCCCAAGAACTCAGTTTCAGTTGTTGTTGAAAGAATGTACGATTGAAGCGACAAGACGCCTGAAGAAGTGCTGACTGAAGTCTGTTTCAGTTGTTGTTGAAAGAATGTACGATTGAAGCCCTTCCGTGTAATCGCGCTCGGAACTTCTTTTCTTGTTTCAGTTGTTGTTGAAAGAATGTACGATTGAAGCTGCTTATGTTGCCCGCTATGTAACCAAAAAAATAACGTTTCAGTTGTTGTTGAAAGAATGTACGATTGAAGCTCCGAAACCAACTGATTGAAAACAAATGATTTTTGACAGTTGGTTTCTGGTCTGTGTTTCGAAAATGGTCGATCTGCACAAAAAGTGCCATTATTTTCGAAAATTTGGGGTGATTGCTTGACTGTTTTTGATAGTTGTGGCAATATCTAGTTACATTCTTTCAACAACGAAATCGCCTCAGGGCGAGCTGAAATCAATTTGATTAAATATTAGATCCGGCTACTGGGGCCTCTTGGCCTTATCCGGATTAACAAGGAGCCTCTATTCGAGGCTTTTTGTGTTGACCGAGCTGATGTACATTCAGTGAATCCTCTAGAGGGAATTTACTCTGGCTTCAACTCGGCTCATCCTTTCACGTTAACCTGCTCTGAAGATTTTCGAATGTTTCAAAAATAGTGTGTTATTTCTGTTTGTTGTATCGCTTTTTGGAAACGAGAGAAGAACTCCCTAAATTCGCTAAGAAAAAAGGTTTAGCCTGCGGTTTTCCGAAATGGTGCGGGAAGCTGTCGATAGTTCGCACTCTCCAAAAGGCTCAGGAAAATGCATAGATCAATAACGTTTAATGATTCCTGTGATGAACCAAACGGTTAAGGGACCCCAACAAATATCGTGAGGAAAGCAAAATTTATGAAGGGGAGAAGAGGGAGATTTGGTGGCCCGAACCGGACTTGAACCGGTACAGCTTGCGCCGAGGGATTTTAAGTCCCTTGTGTCTACCAATTTCACCATCGGGCCGCCAAGAGATCGCATTCTAATATAAATTTCGAAAATCTGCTTTTTCCTTTCTTTAGCTCTTCGATTTCAAATGTTTCTTCCCTTCGTAGAAACGAGTTTGTTTTTTTTACTCAGATTAGGGTTTACATCTAAAATATACCATAAAACAGGTAAAATTACTAGCAAGAAATTTGAGAAAATTAGTGATTTTCCTAGGGCGAGGACTTTATAAAAATGTTCTATCGACCGGGTGAAAATTAAAGGAGGATCAATATGTCTGCGAATTTCTCTTCTGATTCGATCGTTTGGGTCGACGGACAGGTCACTCTGCCGAAGCATATTTTGAAGATTTTAGGCATCGAAAACGGTCATCGCTCTAATGTAACCTTTATCGTAGAAAACGGCGAAGTAAAAATCGTTAACAGTGCTGCCTATGCAATGAACAATCTGAAAAAAGCTAAAGATAAAGAAGCCGCCTAGCGCCTTTCACTCAAAGCGTCTTTAAATCAATTCTAAAAAGCCGGCTGTATCGATGTGAACCCATCAACAGCCGGTTTAGTGTTTTAGATTAGATCTGGCCTCAAGTTAGAGGCAGATTAATACAATCATCCTCGGTAATTACCCTTCCTCAACTCCTGCCAACTGAAATTTCTGCAAACTAAAGAGTGTCGGCCTTCTCCCGTCTCATATAATTTTTGAAGAATATCTAACAACCTCAAAAATTTACACGGAGAAATAATGGATTCTCTGATATCCAATACCGCCGCTATAAACGGGCTTCTTGCGCGCTTTGGCGTGAAGTTCGGTATCTATAAAAACGGCGAGTTTCATGAGCAGCTGTTTCCCTACGATTCGCTCCCTCGAATTATTCCTGCGGATGAGTTCGCTGAAATTGAAGCCGGCTTGATTCAGCGGGTCGATGCGCTCAACGCCTTCTTGAGAGATATCTACACGGAAAAGCGAATTGTCGCCGCCGGCGTGATTCCTGAAGACTTCGCTTTTTCGTCAAGCGGCTTCCTGCCCGCGTGTGACAACTTCGTTCCGCCGAACGGAATTTACTCTCATATTTCAGGCATTGACCTCGTCCAAGCTAAAGACGGAACCTGGTACGTTCTTGAAGACAACCTACGCATTCCTTCAGGCGCTTCCTATCCCTTAATTGCCAGAAAACTCGCTCGCCGTGCTTCGCCAGAGACATTTAAAAATAACTCGGTCGATCGCAACGATGATTACGGACTGCTTTTAAGAGAAGCGATGGAAAGCGTGAATCCCGGCGGCCGCTGCGTCATCATGACGCCGGGAAGATACAACGCAGCTTTCTTCGAGCATGCTTATTTGGCAGAGATGACCGGATGTCCTCTGGTTATGCACAATGACTTGTTCGTACAAGACAATAAGCTCTACTTCAAGAGCAGGTCGGGCTCTCCGCAGCTGGTCGGCGCTCTCTATCGCCGAATCTCTGACGACTATCTTGATCCTTTGACCTTTAAACCTGAATCACTCATCGGCGTTCCGGGCATTATGAATGCCTATCGCGCAGGTAACCTCGCGATTATCAATGCTCCCGGAAATGGCGTTGCCGACGACAAGGGTATTTATTACTTCGTTCCTAAGATGATTCGTTACTATCTGGGCGAAGAACCGATTCTCAAAAACGCGCCGACATATCTGCCTTTCTACGAAGAAGACAGAGAGTACTGCCTGGCGAACATCGAGCGCTTAGTGATTAAAGATGTTGCCGAAGCAGGCGGCTACGGAGTTCTCTTTGGGAAGGATTTAAACCAAGAAGAGCTTGAAGCCTGGAAAGTAAGAATTCAGACTGAATCGCGTCGCTTTATTCTTCAGGAAGTGATCGACTTTATTGACCTGCCGGTTCTTGAAGACGGAACGGTCGTAGAGCGCAAATGCGATCTTCGTGCATTTGTCATTAGTTCAACCAACGGAACGAAAGTTTGGCACAGCGGTCTTACTCGCTTTTCCCGCAAGCCGGATTCGTTTGTCGTCAACTCTTCTCAAGGCGGAGGCTTTAAAGACACATGGATTTTATCTCGATAGAAAAAGGCGAAAACTTATTTTGGCTCGGCCGCTACGTTGAACGTGTCTACCGCACGCTGAATTATCTCGAAGGCCTCTATGATGTTCTGATTGATACAGATGAGACGGCTTATAAAGCATTTTGTGCCGCTTTAAACATTCCTGATGTTTACGAAGATGGATCCGACTTTATGACGAGTTACTTCTTCGACGAGCTCAATCCTGATTCGGTGTACAGCAATCTTTCTCGAGCCTACGACGACGGAATTTTGCTGCGAAATACCATCTCAACTCGCTCTTTGGCTTATATCCAGCTGGCACTTGATGCGATGGAAGATGCGAAGGCTGAAGGCTGCGGGGCTCTGTGTTCTTTTGAAGTCATCGATCGCTTGTTGGCTTTCTGGGGCAGTATTGACGAATATCTCTCTTCAGGCCAAGAACGCTGTCTCGTTAAAGCCGGCCGTTACCTTGAGCGTCTGGACATGCAGCTGAGATTGGGAGAAAGCTGGGAAACAATCGGCGTGACGATCGGTAAACTGGATCGCAGATTACAGGGAGCAAAGATTGCCTACAGCGGTCAAAAAATGCGCGTTCTGAAAAATTTTGCTCAGTTAGCTGATGACGATCCGGAGACCCGACTGGTGGCTTTGGAAACACTTCAGAAGCTTTTGAATAATTAAAAACCCGAAACAATGAAAAAATTTTTGTATTCGCTTAGGGCGGATCTGTTGTTTTCCGAGCCTGTTTCGAATCACACATTTGTGCTTCGTTCTGTCCCGCTCTCGGAGCCGGGGCAGGAGCCGATGCGCATTTCTTTAACCTGTCAGCCGGGCTGCCGGCTGTCAGAAACTTTTGACGGACAAGGCAATAAAGTTTTTCTGGGCAGCATCGAGAATAAACATAGCTTCTTTTCTTTTTGCTCGACAGGAGAAGTATTGGTCAATTCCTCGCAGCGCAACGGTTTCGGTGCAGCTGCCTACTATCGATATCCGACTCAGCTTACGACGCTGACCGGCACGCTCAAAGATTATTTTGAAGCCAATAAAGTTGAAGACGCGCCCGTCGCACTTGCTGAATACTGGCTAACAAAAATTGGTACAGACTTCCGCTATCAAAAGGGCATCACGACCACAGTAACTGCGGCCCATGAAGCGTGGGAGCTCGGCGCCGGCGTTTGTCAGGATTTCGCGCACATTCTTCTTGCTTTCTTACGAGCTCAAAACGTCATTTGCCGCTATGTTGCCGGACTGACCACCGGTGAAGGCGCTTCTCATGCTTGGGTCGAAGTTTTTGACGGTGAAGCATGGATCGGAGTGGATCCTACGCATCAGAGATTCTGTGATGATAATTACGTCAAGATTTCGCAAGGGCCAGACTTTAGTTTTTGTGCTTTAGAAAGAGGCGTCTTTATGGGCGCAGCGGATCAAAGCATGTCGGCAAAGTGTAAGTTGGTTGAAATTTGAGAATGATTGAAGACGTCATAAAAGTAAAGATGCCGGTCGGCGAGTCTTTGGTGATTCGCAAGAACCGCCACTTACCTGATAACGCTGCGTCAGCAGAAGGTCTTAAAAGACTTTGCGTTGTTTCCGGAATCCACGGCGATGAGCTTGAAGGCCAATACGTTTGCTATTTGCTTAACAAAGTCGTTCGCGAGAAGAGTGAGCACCTTAAAGGTGTCTTGGATGTCTATCCGGCATTGAACCCGATGGGCATCGATACGATCCAGCGAGGATTTCCCGGTTTTGATTTGGATATGAACCGAATTTTCCCGGGACGTACCGACGGGGCGGCGACGGAGTGGGTTGCAAGCAAATTGATTCAGGAATTTAAAGGCGCAGAAATGGCGATTGATATTCACGCCAGCAATATCTTCCTGCGCGAGATTCCCCAGGTTCGCGTCAATATCAATACGGCAGATAAACTCGTTAAATACGCGAGCATGCTCGATGTCGATTTTGTTTGGGTGCATCAAGCTTCTACTGTGCTCGAATCAACGTTGGCTTACAGCTTAAATTCCATCGGCGTTAAAACTCTTGTCGTAGAGGCGGGCGTCGGCATGAGAATTACTCAGGATTATTGTCAGCGGCTCGTGAACGGAATCCTCAATCTTATGAGCGAGTTAGGGATGTGGGACGGCCCGGTCCTGCCTGTTAAACAGCCGATCGTTTCACTAGATCGCTCCGTGAGTTTTGTGAACGCAGAAGAGCCGGGCGTGTTCGTCCCGACGGTTCGTCACAGCGATAACGTTAGACGAGGCGAAGTTTTTGGCCGGATTGTAGACGCACTTTCCGGAGAGGTTCGTCAAGAATGTGTCTCTGAAGTCGACGGTTTGCTCTTCACACTTCGTGAATATCCTATCGTTAATAAGGGTTCACTGATTGCCCGTATTCTTCAGGAAGAACGTCGATGAAAGAAGAAGTTATTTTCAGAATGGAGTCGGCCTACCGCGAAGACTTTGAGGTAAAAAGTTATCACTTCGGCGGTCCTGAAAAGACCCTGTGCATTATCGGCAATATGCGCGGCAATGAAATTCAGCAGCTCTATATTGCCGGGCAATTGGTTAGAACATTAAAGCGCTTCGAGGAAGAAGGGCGGTTTATTCGACGTCACGGCGTGACGGTCATCCCGTGCGCAAATCCGTATTCAGTAAACGTTGGCAAGCGCTTTTGGGCGATGGATAACTCCGATATCAATCGAATGTATCCGGGCTACAACAAAGGTGAGACGACTCAGCGAATAGCTGCCGGTATTTTTGAAAAGATTCAGGGCTACCGCTTCGGCGTGCAGTTCTCTTCTTTTTACATGCCGGGGGATTTCGTCTCGCATGTGCGCATGATGAAGACGGATTACGAGGACACCGGCTTGGCTCAGCTTTTCGGAATGCCGTTCGTGGTGTTGAGAAGACCGGTTCCGTTTGATACCACAACCTTAAACTTCAACTGGCAGGTGTGGGATACAAAAGCCTTTTCTCTTTACAGCCGTTCTACCGAGAAGATCGATAAGAAGGGCGCGGACATGGCGATTGCGGCGGTTTGCCGTTTCTTAAGCCGAATGAACGTTTTAAATTACAACGTTTACGGCGGTTATGAGTCGACCGTTCTCCTGGAAGAAGAGCTCGTGTCCCTGCGGTCAACAGCCTCCGGCCTTTACATTCCGCACGTCAAATCCTTTGACTCGGTTGAGCGCGGCCAGATTCTCGCAGACATCATTGATCCGCTCACAGGCGTGACGGTTGCTCAGACCGAAGCTCCAGAAGACGGCATCGTGTTTTTTGCCAAAGATTCTCCCCTTGTCATGGAAAACGAAACTCTCTTTAAAATAGTGAACAAGCTTCACAAGTAACACATAAAGAGAGTCCCCGGATGGCAGATGTCAGCTACAACATTCCGGACCTGCGTCCGGGAGAAGTTTTTCGTGTCGAACAGACGATAAAGCGCAGCCGTTTTATCGCTTCTGTCGGACACACTCCCGGTGTCGAAGAAGCAAAAGCTTTCATCGAACAAATTAAAGCCGAATTTGAAGATGCCCGGCACAATTGCTGGGCTTATTGTGCCGGAGCCGCCGGATCTACCAATCGTATCGGCGCAAGCGATGACGGCGAGCCTCACGGAACCGCCGGACGCCCCATGCTGACGGCTGTTACGCACAGCGGCATCGGAGAAGTGACCGTTGTTGTGACTCGTTACTTCGGCGGAATTTTGCTCGGTACGGGAGGACTAGTTAAAGCCTATCAGTCTTCCGTCAAAATGGCCTTAGAGGCAGTGCCCACGCGAGTTCGTACCAAAACGAAACGCATCAAATTCAGCGTTGAACATCGATTTGTGAATCAGGTTCTGCGCAAGATCGAAGCCGTAAACGGTCGAATTCGGGAAAAGAATTTTGATATGGATGCGGATTTTGATGTCGAAATCCCCGAGGATCTCGCTGAGACTTTTGCTAAAGAATTGGAAGAGCTCACGCGCGGAGCTCTTCTCATTGAATTCGTCGAAGAGTAACGGCTTATCTCGCTACGCCGATTGTTAAATTCAAGCTCTCTAAACCTGTAAACGTCTGGCTTGGGAAAGCTTCATTGTGATTTTGCTTAAGAATGACAAACTCAGGTTTGCTTCGGCGGCCAAACAATTCGCTTCTTCCCAAGAGCAGAGAAAGTGCCACGAAGAAACGCTGATCGGCAGAAATTGTCTTCATGCCAGCGAGACCTGAAGCGTCCGAGAGCTCGGGTGCAAATAATTTCACACCGTCATCACGGAGTTTGATCTTGGCGCCGGGGATAAAAGCATCAATATCAGACGAGCCGTAAGCGACTGCGAGTGATAGACCTAAGCGCGCAATACCGCCGGGCTTCTCGACATTAGCGCAGAGAGATTCCCAACGCTCAAGCGAGGTCTGCAGTTTCTGGAATTCAGCTTCTTCTCGTTTACGACGGTTCTTGTTGTTGGCATTCTTTGCCATCTTTTCTCGAAGGCCCGTGAGCTGTGCGGTCGCGGTGTGGAAGAGATCTGATTTTTCTAAGAGTTCTTCTTCCAGCTGCTCACGAGTGCGCGTCGTCAGGTTCTTTTCCTGAAGGTTGTTTAATGCCTGCTGTTTTTCTTCGTACTGCGAATTTACAACACAATATCTTTCGAGCAGTTCATCGTTTTGGCGCATGAGATCGTCTTTCTGCGCAGTCGAGATCTGAGAAGAAAGGAAACTGGACTCGTTCGGGAAACCGGCCTTTTGGAGTTTTTGATTGAAAGCGTCCGAAAGCGATTCAATGGATTTAATGGTTTCGCTGCGATGTGCTTCGAGACTATTAATTTTGTTTTGCGTAGAAAGCAGGGCTTCCTCTTTGGCAGCAAGATTTAATTTAGCTTCTTCGGCAAGACGTGTGGCATTGGCCTTTTCTGTTTCAATCGCGGCAATTACTTCTTCCGGTGTCTGGCTGGCAATTGCTTCATGCCGTTCTTTTTGGAACCGTTTGATCTGTTCAGTGAGAGCCTCGATGTCCTTTTCTAAGGTTTCTGCGCTCTTCTTCTGAGCAGTCAGAGACGCGACAGTATTTCGGAGGGCTTCTTCGCTCTGCGCTGTTTCTTCTTCGATCTGTTTTTTCTCGACGCTCCAGTTGATCCACTGTTCGCGGCGTTTTTCGAGCGTTGGAAGGTTCTGCTTCATGATGGCCGGGTTAGAGGCCTTCAGGCCGAAGCGGGCAAAGGCTCGCTCGAGCAAACGCGTCAGGGAGACGCGATTAAGTTCAGAGTCTTTTTGATTCTTTTCCAGCTCGGCAGACATGTTGGCGAAGTTCTTCAAAGCCTCTTCCAAAGATGTCTGTTCTTCTTTTTTACGAGCGGTTTTAAGCGCTGCATCTTCGCGCTTTTCTTTCAGCGATTCAATCGCTTCCGTGAGCCCTTGAATTTTCTCTAATCGTGCTTCAAGGTCATCTCGACGATTGGCTAAAGAAGTTTGTTTTTGCTTGAGTACAGCCGCCCAAGTGATCGGTTTCTTTTCTCTCAAGCCGACAATATTGAGCTCGCTCGCGATATACAAAATCTCGCCCTTGGCTTCATTGAGTTCTGTCGTAAGCGTATTCAGAATGTTTTCGGCTTCTGTCTGCTGCAGCTGAAGCTGCGCAAATTCAGCTTCGCATTTTTCCGATTCGACGAGCGCGAGCTGAGCGTCTTCTTTTGCTTTAGCGAGTTTGTCTTCCAACGAACGGTCAAACGGCAGTTTGACGGAGTAGGGATGGTGAATCGCGCCACACAAGGGACACGGCTTGCCGTTGGCTAACTTTTCGCGCTGTTCATTCAGCGACAGTACTTCGAGATAGAAGGAATAAGCCTGCTGAGCTGAATTGACGACGGCTGTCTTATCGATATAGGCCTGGCGAGCCGCATTCAAAGCAACCGTCGCGAGTCTCAAGGCGTGCTTGGTGCTCTCGAGCCCTGCTTTTACCTGATTGAATCGGTCGTGTCCTTCTGCCAAGAGAACAATTCTTCCTTGAAGCGCGTCTAGGGCATTTAAGCGTTCATTCTGATTGTCCAGTTCCGCAGCCAGCGTCTCGACGCCTTCTATTCCTAAAGACTTGGAGAGCATGCGCTCTTTCATGGAAAGTTCGCCCGTGACGGCAAGCTCCTCGTTTTTAAGAGCGGCAATGACGTTTTGAACGTCTAATAAAGCAGAGCGGGAGGACTCAATCCGTTTCTGCAGTTCCCGCTGCGTTTCTTCTGCCTCAGCGCTGCGAATGACTTCAGCGTCAATCTCATCAAGAAGACGTTTGTACTCTTCGAGCTCATCGACCAAGAGCTTATCCATAGAAAGGTCATCCATCTTCTTGTTCAGAAGCTGTGAGCGAATGGTCAGTTGGGAGAGGACGTTTTTTAATCGTGTGTTTTCTTCAGAGAGGAGACGAGCCGCGGTTTGCTCGTTGAACAACTCCTCTTTAAGGTGCTTGCTCTGAATCTGAGAATCTTTGATTTTTTCATCTAATTCGCGAACGCGTTCCAGCGTCACACACTTCTCGTTGTAGTTTTCCAGAACGCTCTTGAAATTTTTGTCTGCCTCAGCATGAGCCAGAGAGGCGGAGCGGACGCGTTCAGAAAGCATCGGGACGGATTTTTTAAGTTCCGTAATCAGCTTACCTTCTTCTTTCTCATCGACTCGAAGCTTAGAGAGGACATCGTAGTCGGGAGCTAAGGCGTCTGCTTTCAGCGCTTTTTCTAGAACATTCTTTTTCACGTCAAAGCGAGAAAGGTCGCCGTTGACTGCCGTGAGCTGCTTAGACAAGCGGGCAGCTTCATCCTTGAGCACATTGATGCGAATGAGCCAGTCCATCGAATCTTTGAGCTGGGTAATTTCGTTTTGCAGAGCAGCGTGAGAGACGCCGGCCTTAATGAGCTGCTGATTGAGGCGTTCTTCTTCCTCATCAGAAACAACCGAAATTCCGTCTATGACGGACTTAGAAGCGGCGAGCAAGGCGGCCTTCTGTTGAGAAACTTCAATGCCTTGAGTCAGGATTGCGTTTCCGAGAGACTCGGAGACATTTCCGATCAAAGAGGAGGCCAAGGTATCCGCGTTCTCGGTCAGAAATTCAGAAGTCGAGAGGATGTCGTAGAAAAAGGTGTCTTCTAATTTATCGGCATCAAGATGCGTGATCCTAGCCATGGCGACAGGGAAGGGCACAGCCTGTAGGTCAAACGGCATGCCGTTTTTGCGGATTTCAGTGTTTTCGGGCGAACGGAGGATTTCGAACCGTCCTTCTTCCGTAGAAAAGCCCAGGCGGACTTCAGGATTTTCTCCCAGTTTTTCAGATGGAACATCGAAGAGAGCGAACTTGAGGGCGTCGAGGAATAACGCAACGTTTTTCTCTCCCGTCAATGAAATCGGGAAAACGCCTGAGCGTCCGTCAAAGTCGAGATCCCACTGACCCAGGAAAGCCGGTACGCGGGAAAGACCGAAAGCATGAATCTGCATAACGAAAAATCAAAACAACAAATCAGTAAGCAACCTTAGTTAAGCCGTAGCCGAGCGCAAAAAAAATCGCGGAAATCACGGTCCACATGATGGTCAGAACGCGTGTAACGGAGAGGATCTTTTCTCTTTGGTAGTCATCAATGCCGGGCTTTAAGAGCATGCGCCCGAACTTGCTGTAGTAGCTTCCGCAGAAGCCTCCGATAACGGCGGGGATCATGCCCCAAAGATAGCTAAAGCCAATCCAGCCGATGAGCAGGCCGGAGCCGATCATAGCTGCAACGATAATGGGATAAGCGAACATATTATTTTTTCTCCGAAAGGTTCACTTTACCAAATCTCAGCGGAAGAAAAAACGCCGCAGATACTGCGGCGCTATTACAAGAATTGAGAACCCTTACTTCAGTTCTTCAGGGACTTTGCCGCCGTTTTCGGCAAGTTTCTGCATCACGGCTTTAATCAGCCAGACATTCATCTGGGAGTAGTCGCCGCCAATGAGGTTTTCTGGGCAGCCGAGCTCTTTAGCCAGTTCCTTACGATTAGCCAAGGAAGAGTCCATGCCCAGGAGTTTCATAAGGTCGACAATAGAAGTGCTCCAGTTGAGTTTCTGCGGGTTCTTTGCAGCCAGGGCTTCGCAGACAGCGACGACGTCGACGGTTTCAGGCACTGCGGCTGGAGCTTCAGCGGCGGCCGGTGCGACGGCAGCAACGGTTTCAACGGCAGCGGCTTCCACGGGGGCGGCTTCCGCAGGTGCAGCCGGTGCTTCGGCTGCCGCGGCGGTTTCACCAGCAACAGCTTCTACAGCTTTGTCTTTCATGAAACCAAGTTTCTGAAGAATTGTATTGAACAGTCCCATAATTCACTCCTTATAAATGGCGTTGATAAATCTTTTAGCGCCGATTCTCGCGTCAGATGATCGACACCGGTAAGACTATTGCTTACCGACTTTAATTCAATCGCGAAGGGAAGAGTTTGGAGGACCACCATCATGGGCGCTTCTAAAAGACTCGTTACATCTGCGCCGAATTGGTCGTTCTAAAATCCCAACAGCATACCGAAAAAGCAATGAAAGATGAAAAAATTTTTAGCACTTGCCGTCCTTGCCGGAGCCGTTTTATCTTCTCCGGCGCCGCAGGCTGCGGACTTTGACCGTGTTTACGAGACCGGAACACCGCTGAAAGCGCCACGCGCGATGCCGAACTTCCGAGAGCTCAAGCACGCTTTAAAGATGCCGCAGTTTGATCTCAAAACCATTTACGGGAAGAGCGTTAATCTGGCCGATTACAAAGGAAAGGTTGTCGTCCTGAATGTTTGGGCGACTTGGTGCCGTCCCTGCGTTGCTGAGATCCCGGAACTGATCACCGCGCAGAATGCGCTGAAAAACTCCGATGTTCGGGTCATTGGTGTGGCAATCGACGGCGGGAATGTCGATCTTAAAAAATTCCTCGACAAGATTCGTGCTTCCGGTTTTGAAACCCTTATCGACAGCAAACAGGCAATTCCCGGAAAGATGGCTGTCTCGGTGGTTCCGACCAACTTCATTATTGACGGTAACGGCAACTTAGTTGCTTACGCCGAAGGCTATTTGCCTTGGGAGAATCCTCAGATTATTTCTTTTCTGAAAGAAATCGGTAAAAAATACGCCTCCGGCTCCTCGATAGAAAAGAAGCCGGCTCCTGCGCCTGTAGGTTCGGTCTGATTCCTTATTTTTCAAAGCAAGTCAGTTTTAGGTTTTGCGACTTAAAGCTGACTTTAACTTTCTGGGCCGAAAAGAGGCGTTTTGAGGCCCTAAAATGACAGGACTTCACTAACTTCCTTGTGCTTGTCATGAAAACTGCCCAGCCTTCCCGAATTCTCCAGCTCACTAAAGAACTTTGTGCCATTCCCTCTGTCAGCGGCAGCGCCGAGGAGGAAAACCGCTGTGCGGATTTCATTGCCGAGTGTCTGCGCCGCCTAGCAGAAAAACATCCCGGACGCGTGAGAGTTTTTGAACCGGTCTGTGAGCGGGACGCCCTTGAGCGTAGGGCGGTTTTCGGACTGCTCCGCGCCGCCGTCCCTATCGATAAAACCGTTGTACTGACTGGTCACTTTGATGTCGTCGATACACAGAACTGCGGTGATAAAGCACAGGCGGCTTTCGACTTAGAACGTTACACGGAAGCACTTCGTGGACAACCTTTGGATGAAATCGCTCGACAGGACCTTGAGAGCGGCAATTGGCTGTTCGGGCGCGGCAGCATGGATATGAAGGCCGGTCTTGCGCTCTTTTTGGCCTCCATGGAAGCCTGGGCAGATGATCCGACTCTTGCTGTCAATATTCTCTTTTGGGCGGTTCCGGATGAAGAAGCCAACAGTGTCGGCATGATCGGTTCGTTAAGAACATTCCTTCATATCTGTGAAGAAGAACATTTGAAAGTCGTCGCGGCTTTGACCGGAGAACCTTGTTTCTGGACGGCGGAAACCAAGACCGTACCGGCGGTGAGACCTTATTACACAGGAACCACTGGAAAATTGATGCCGTTCTTCTACGCCTTCGGCAAATCTGCGCATATCGGCAATTATCTTCACGGCTTTAGCGCTGCGCTTTTAATTAGTGAGGTTGTTTGTTTGGCGGAAGCCGATACCACTTTGTATGAAGGCTCGGGACTCGATCTTCTAGCGCCTCCTGCTTGCTTAAATATGCAGGTGCATCGCAACGGTTATTCGGTTACCGTGCCTGAAGAAGCCTCAGCCTATTTCAATGTCCTGACCGCTTCAAAGAAACCGGCAGATATTCTTCGCTGGGCTCAAATGACGGCAGCCCGCGCGGCCGCACAAGCTCGAAGCAAGCTGACGCGCGCACTGCTGTTTGCAGAAGATAAAGGCGCAGACTTTCCCGACATTGATGAGGTCAATGTTGTTACCTTCGGGATGCTTCAGCGGATGGCTCGCCAAAAGACGGGCGAATCCTTTGAAGAAAAAAGAGATCATTTTTATCGCTCGCTCCCTAAAGACCTAGATATTCGGGAAGCGGCGCTCAAAGAATGTTCCTGGCTGTTTCTACAGGCTCAGATGCCTAGACCGACCATTGTGGTCGGATTCCTGCCGCCGTACTATCCGGCTCGGCTGAATTGTCGGGAGTCCCCTGAGGAGCAGAAGCTCAGAAAAGTGATGGAAGAAGTGACGGAACAGGCAAAAGTCTTAAGTAAAGACGAAGCGGTCCGTCTGCACGAAGTTTTCGGAGGCATTACGGATTTGTCCTTCCTCGGCTTTGAGGAAATGAGAGAAGGCGCCAAACAAGTGGGCGAGAACATGGCCGGCTGGAACAAACTCTTTTATTTGCCGACCGACCTTCCCGGCGCATTAGATATTCCGATTGCCAACATGGGTCCGGCAGGCAGAGATGCGCACAGAAGCACGGAGCGTTTAGAACTTGACTACTCTCTGCAGATTGCGCCGAAGCTTTTGGCCGAAACTATTCAAAAGCTTTCCTAAAAAAGAAGGGACGGTCATGGCCGTCCCTCAAGCGATTAGCGCTTAATTATTTTCCGAAGGTGTCCTTCAGAGCAACTGCAAGGTTGAATACCAGGTTGTCCGGAGTGAAGTCCTTCTGATCGGCCACGTAATAACCGTTTCTTTCGAACTGGAAGCGGTCTTCGGGTTTGGCGTCTTTTAGAGATGGCTCAACATAGGACTGCATCACAGTCTTGCTGTTCTTATTGATGAGCTCACGGAAGTCCACTTCACCGGCATCGGGTTTCGGGACCGTGAACAGACGGTCGTACAGTCTGATGGTTGCAGGCAGTGCGTCTTTGACGCTCAGCCAATGGATCGCCGCCTTGGTCTTAATGGAGTTGGCACCGTCAGTGCCGCTCTTAGTTTCCGGGAAATATTCAGCGTGAACGGCAGTGATCTTGCCGTCGGCATCTTTTTCCACAGACGTGGCTTGTACGACGTAGGCGTGACGCAGACGAACAGGCATGGCCGGTTTGTCTGCTGTTGCCAGTGTCAGACGGCGATAACCTTTTGGCGGCTCTTCTGCGAAGTCACTTCTCTCAATCCACAGTTCTTTTCCGAAGGAGAGTTTGCGGGAGCCGCGTTCCGGATGCTGAGGATGATTGGGAGATGCGAATTCTTCGATCTGGTCTTCCGGATAGTTGTCAATGATGAGTTTGATCGGATCCTGAACAGCGATACGGCGATCGGCTTCAGCATCGAGCACATCTCTCAGAGAGCCCTCGAGAACAGAGTAGTCGATCCAGCTGCCGGTCTGTTTAGAAACACCGACGCGGTCGCAGAACAGGCGCATGGCTTCAGGAGAGTAACCGCGGCGGCGCAGACCGACGAGAGTCGGCATGCGAGGATCGTCCCACCCGTCGACAAGACCTTCTTTGACCAACGCAATCAGTTTGCGTTTGCTCATAACCACATAAGTCAGGTTCAGACGATTGAATTCATACTGATGCGGCAGCAGGAAGAAGTTCGGTTTAACGGTTGCGCTTAAAACGTCCTGCAGCAGCGGAGTGAAGACTTCCGGTTTTGCAGCAACGGCATTTACGATGGCGTGGGCAGATGTCTCGTTCAAGTTTTCCGGATTGGCCTTGATGTCTGCTAAGAGGGAAGCGAGTTCTCTTTCAGCCTTGGTCTGGCCGAGTTTCCACTTGAATTTGACTGCAGCTTCTGCAAAAGGCTTGATTTCTTCAAAGCTCTTTGTCTGAAGGTCTGCCAGGACGGCTTTTGCTTTATCAAAGAGCGGAGCGCGTGTAATAGGCACGGATCTCTCGGTTGCCCAGTTATAGAAAGCGCGCTGATCTTCGAATTCCAACGTGCAGATGGAATGCGTAATGTTTTCGAGTACGTCTTCGAGGGGATGAGCAAAGGTGTACATCGGATAGATGCACCATTTGTCTCCCGTGCGGTGATGCTCGGCAAAACGGATACGGTAAATCGCCGGGTCGCGCAGGTTGATATTGCGAGAGCCCATGTCAACCTTAGAGCGAAGCACCATGCTTCCTTCAGGATGTTTGCCTTCACGCATTTCGCGGAAAAGTCTCAGGCTCTCTTCGGCCGGACGATCGCGGAAGGGAGAATCCACGCCGGGTGTGTGCAGCGTGCCGCGGTTTTCTTTGATCTGTTCAGCGCTTTGTTCGTCGACGTAAGCCAAGCCGTTTTTAATCAGATGCTCGGCAAGTTCGTACATATAGTCGAAATAGTCGCTGGCGAAGTAGTAGTTGGTTTCTTTGGCGTCTTTCCAGTCGAAACCGAGCCAGTTGACGGAGCCGAGAATAGAGTCGACGTACTCCTGATCTTCTTTGACCGGGTTTGTATCGTCGAAACGCATATGGCAGCGTCCGTCGTAGTCCTTGGCCAAGCCGAAGTTCAGGCAGATACTTTTAGCGTGACCGATGTGGAGATAGCCGTTGGGCTCGGGAGGAAAACGAAGACGGACTTTCGCCTCGTCGATCGGACCTTCCATTTGTTCCGTGTAAGTGCCGGGATGTCCACACCAATGTCTGGGATCGTTTACCCCTTGCTTCAAGTCTTCGTTAATAATGTTGCGAAGAAAATTAGTGATGTGGCTGCTCTGAGCCTTTTCTTTATTTTCGGTCATCGCTGTACTAAAAAAATAACTAATCTTTCTATTCTACCTTTCCGGGCTTATTTGCGCCGTAAATACAGAGTTCTATGAACGCTCTTTGGAGAAAAACACCGAGGAGAGAGTAAGGCAGGAGGAAAAGACTGCTTGTTTCAAAAAAAATACAAATTAGACGCTCAGTGTGAAAGGTATGTCGCGTTAAAGACGCCGCTTCAACTTTTGTGATTAAGAAATGAGTTAAAAAATTACCCCGTTTGAACTCCCTATTAAAGATTGAGTCTTATCCTTTATTTTTGGGATGTCGAATATCGCTTACATTTCCACACATTTACTTAATTTTAATAGAGAAATAGGTAAATTTATTGATAAAAAAAAGGACGGGGAATAGGATTTATTATAAAACAGGGTGATTCAATTAAAAATAAAAAAATAGTAAAAATAATAATGAGAATTCAAAGAGATATCTTGATATTTTAGAAATCTAAGATATTTATCTTATAGATATTTGTCTTATAGGATTAATCCGTCTGAGGGTCTAGGATCGGAGACAGTTAAAGAGATTACATCTCTTAACAAACCCCAATAACCTTAGGACAAGAAATCAAGATGTCTGACAGAATCGTAAATCTGTCCGTCTCTCGACGGGCACTTATGAAAGGAGGGGCATTGGCTGCCGCAGCAGCTGCTTCTCCGTGTCTTCCGAACTTGGCGTTTGCCGAACAAATTAAAAAACTCGAGCAGGAAGGCTGGACAAAACATCCTGTCGCCTGCACGATGTGCGGCGCCTTCTGCGGTCTGGTAGAAATGCGTAAAGAAGGCGAACCTGTTTCTGAAAAAACTGTTCGTATTTTCCCAAATCCGGGGCATCCTCAGCAGGGCTACTGCGGGAGATCCGCGGCAACTATGTGGGTCTGGAACCACCCGCTCCGCCTGAAAAAACCTCTGAAACGCGTCGGAGAAAAGGGCGAAGGAAAATTCAAAGAAATTACCTGGGACGAGGCTTTGGACGGCATCGCAGGTCAGCTGAAAACGATCGTTGAAAAGTACGGGGAAAGCAGTATTGCTTCGACTTCGCACACTTTCTCTGGATTCAGCAAGTGGATCACACTTCCGCTGGGCTCCCCGAACAACATCGGACATGCCTCTTCCTGCAATGCCGGCGGTATCAGCGGCCGCCACTGGGTGTTCGGCAAAGGTTTTGACGGCGCCGGCAAAATGGAACCGGATTACGCCAACCTGCGTTATTTGCTTCTCATCGGCCGTTCGATGGGTGCGGCCATGGGTGCGCTCCACACTTTGAACATAGCTCGCGCAAACGGTGCCCGCGTGGTCTCCATCGATCCGAGAATGCCGGACATCTCCTACGGTGATGTGGATTGGGTTGGTATTCGTCCTTCGACGGACGCTGCTTTCGTGATGGGTCTCATCAACCGTATGATCCAGGACGGAACAGCCGACTTTGACTTTATTCAGAAGTTCACCAACGGCGCATATCTCGTCAGAGACAACGGCCGTCCGCTTACTCAGGCGGATGTCGTCGAAGGCGGTGATAAAGCAAAATACGTCGTTGCAAATGCTGCCGGAGAACTTTCCTCCCGAGGCTTGAAGAAAAATGAAGCCGGCGCTGTGGTCTTTGATGAAGATCCTGCTTTCAAGGCTGTGCTCGAAGGCGTCGCTCCGGTCAAACTGGTTGACGGAACTACCATTCCTGTGAAGACTGCATATGAAGTGGTTAAAGAAACTGCCGCTCCATACACACCGGAAAAAGTCTATGAAATCACCGGTGTTGAACCCGGTATCCTGCTTCGTATTGCAAAGGAGTTCACGAATCTTAAGGGCGTGATTGACGACGGCTGGTATACCTCTAAGAACGGAACAGACGTTCAACTTTATCAGCTGATCTGCATTGCCAATGCGATGAACGGCAACATTGACGTTCCGGGAGGTTTAGTTGTCACAGCCGGTGCGGGCTTCAGCGTTCCGAGCGTTTCTGCAGGAAAAGGTCCCAACGGAGAAAAATGGCAGATGGCCAAGGAAAAACGCATCGATAAGATCGTTTATCCCGAAGCATCTGCAACTTTCAAAGTTGCACTGCAGGCTGCCGTAACCGGCAAACCTTACCCGATCAAAGGCGTTTTCTTTGTCGGAACAACCATGTTCCATCGTGAAGCCAATTCTCAGGAATTGGCCGAACAGCTTAAGAAGCTCGAACTCTGTGTGATTCAGGATGTTCTTCCGCAGGAACTCGTGGACTATGCCGACTACGTACTGCCGGCTACCTACTTCATGGAAAGAAAAGAGATGGCAGGCGTCAAATGGGCGCTTAACGGATCCATTTATCTTTCCGATCCGGGTCTCACACCGCCCAAAGGCTGTGAGGCACGTCATGATGTGTGGATTCTGCTGGAGATTTTGAGAAGAGCCTTCCCGGAAAAAGCCGAACGTGTCGGATACAAAGAATGCAAGACGGCCGAGGAATTCAATAAATATTTTGATGCTTTTACCGACAAAGGTTTCAACAAGTTCCTTGCCAAGTGCGAAAGCCAGAAACCCGGCTGGGCCGAAAAGATCAAAAAGGATATCGAGACTCAGGGCTGGTCAACGATCAAGACAAAGAAATATAACGAGTACCCGTATCACAAACCCTTTGGGACGCCGAGCGGCAAGGTCGAAATCTATGCTTTCCAGAGCTTCAAGAACGAAGCCACCGAAAAGGCCATCGCTCCAGTTTCGGGCTATATTACTTCGCCTGCGTTTACCGCTCCGAAGAAGAACAGCAATGAGTTCATTCTGGTTTCCGGAAAGAACTGCGTGACTTGTTCCGGTCTGAATATGTTTACGCAGCCGACTCGTTATCTGGGCGACAGAACTGTTTGGATGAATCCTGTTGATGCTCAGCGACTGGGTATCAGAAACGGCGATACGGCCGAAATTGAAGGTATTGATACCAAATATGTCGGTCAAGCTCGGATTACCGTGACCAAGAAGGTGGTACGGGGTGCCGTTTTCGCTTTCGGATTCTCCGGCGGCAACCGAACGAAACACCTTGTGAATGACCCTGAGTACCAATTCGTTAAAGAAGGTATTAACTCCCATTGGTTTGCGACAGGCTATGCGCAGCCGATCTTCGGCAACGTTGCGAATAACAGTTCCGTGCGCATTAAGAAGGTAAGAGGCTAAAAATCATGGTTCAAAAGAGAAAACAATTAGCGCATCTTTTTGATGCCACACAATGCATCAGCTGTGGCGCCTGCATTTTGGCCTGTTCTCAGACCAACTTCCCTGAAATGCATAACAAGAGCATTCCGGGCAGAAACTGGCCCGCATCCAATATCCGTCTTTTCCGTTCCGAAGAGAGAAGTCCCGTTAATCTGCTAGTTCAGTGCCAGCAGTGTGAAAACGCACCTTGTGTTAAGACTTGTCCGTTCGGTGCGAACTACTACGACGAAAACGGCCTAGTCAGAAATGATCCGGATAAGTGCGTCGGCTGCAACTACTGTATTGCCAGTTGTCCGTACGACGCTCGCTGGAGCCATCCTATTACCGGCCTGCCGATGAAATGCATCAGCCCGGGCTGTATGGAAATGATCAAGGAGGGCAAGCAGCCGGCCTGTGTCCAGGCCTGTCCTGCGGAAGCTCGTCTCTTCGGAGATATTTTGGATCCTCAGTCTGAAATCTCTCAAAAGATCGCGTCCAGCAGAACTGAGCTTCTCATGCCGAACAAAGGCACGAAACCTAACTTCTTTGTGGTGGTGTCCAAATGATCGAATTAACTTCTTTTACTCCTCAGCTTCAAGCCGCTCATTGGGGATGGACGATTGCCATATTCCTCTGGCTCGTCGGTCTCTCCGGCATGGGATTTTTCCTAAATTACTGGATCAGACAGAAGAACTTCGTTTATCTTCTGGCGGTGTCCGGTATTCTCGGAACGCTCTTAGTCGTCAGCCATTTGGCCCGAATGCTCAATCTTCCGTTTGCCGTTTTCAGCGCATTAACTGACTTTTCCTTTAACTTCCAGTCCTGGATGTTCATCGGCATCTGCCTGCTCTCGCTGCTGTGCATCGGCTCTGTGTTCTACTCCATGCTCTGCGCCAAGATCATTTTTAAGAGTGAATACTGGCAGAACATGGCCAAGTCCAATTGGTTCAACGGAATTTTTGCTGCGCTGGGCGTTTGCTGCACGATTTATTCCGGTTTTCTCTTGACTCAGGCCGTCGGCATCTCTCTGTGGAATACCGCTTTGATTCCGCTGCTTTGGATCATGTCCGGCATGGCCAGCTCCATCGGTTGTATTGAACTTTTCATGATCATGAAATGGATCGATCCGGATACCGTTCGCTGGAGCAGAAGAACCTCCTTTTGGGTTGAAGTTGCAGAATTGTTTACCATTTTTGCCTTCGTCCACGTTGCGTTAGGTTCCGCGCTTGCCGGTGCCAGAGCCGGTGCGGAAGCTCTGATCAGCGGTCCTCATGCCGTGATGTTCTGGGTCGGCGTGATTATTCTCGGTTCCGTCGTGCCTCTGCTCCTGAATCTTCTCACTCGCAGTCATAAGATTCTGGCCTGCAGTGCGATTCTCGGCATTATCGGTGCGCTCCTGCTGAGAGCTTCGATCCTCTTCTCTGGATACTACGATCCGATCATGTTCTAAAGCATGGCGCCGCCTATCAGGTCTAGAGGCGGCAATTACTTAGTTGCTCCTTGGTGCCAAGCGGCATCTTCGAAGGGCTGTCTTCGGGCAGCCCTTCGTCTTAGTGGTCTGCTGTTATCTTCACAAATGAGTTCTAGAAGAATTAGAGAGCCCCGAATACATGTCCGAAGAAACGGCCTGAAATTGTTCTCCTTCCAAACTCGATTAGATGTCCCCATGGCGGTTGTTTAGGGAAGAACTGTAAGAGAAGGATTGAGAGGGAGAGGCCCACTGAAAAGGCGTCTAGAAACTTTGATTTCAACCACCACAAGCTTATTGAACAGGACAAAAGACATGTTTGGGTTATTTGGTCGGGTGTATAGAGGGGGGTATGTATGATTTTTATTGGAATTCCAGAAAAAAATTCCCGCTCCGATTTTCAATCGAGAAGCGGGAACTCCTTGTCCGTGGACACCCTCTTCGAAAACTCGAAGAACCCTCACGATGCAGTCGTACCCAATTATGGACACCCGGTGGCAGGCGACAAATTTTCCACTCTAGACAAGGGCTTCAGATTAACAAAATCCTTGCCCGAGCACAATGTTTAGTCTTCCTTGAACGCTACCTCACGACCTTTCTTAATGCTAGGCAAAAGGATGAGCAGCAGCAGGAAGATGGCCATCATCAAGAGAACGAGAGAGATGGGGCGCGTAAAGAAGGTCGAAGAATCCCCACGAGAAAGCAGCATCGCTCTTCTGAGATTTTCTTCCATCATCGGTCCGAGAATGAAGCCCAGGATCAATGGCGCTGGTTCACACTTAAGTTTTGCAAAAAGGTAGCCAAGTGCACCACAGATAATCGTGATGTAGACATCAAACGGATTGTTATTAATGGAATAAACGCCGATGCAGCAGAAAGTCAGAATCATTGGGTAGAGCAGTCCGTAAGGGACGCGCAGCAGCTGAACCCAAACGCCGATCAAAGGCAGATTCAAAATTACAAGCATCAGGTTGCCGATCCACATAGAAACCACCAGGCCCCAAAAGAGTGTGGGGTTGGAACTCATTACCTGCGGTCCCGGTGTGATGTTGTGAATCATCAGGGCGCCGATCATCAGCGCCATCGTGGCGTTGCAGGGAATACCGAGTGTGAGCATCGGAATGAAACTCGTCTGAGCTCCGGCATTGTTGGCGGATTCAGGACCGGCGACACCGGCAATATTTCCTTTACCAAACGGAGGATTAGCATGGCTGCCGCCGACTTTTTTCTCAAGCGTGTAGGAGGCAAAAGAGGCAAGCAGAGCACCGCCGCCGGGAAGAATACCAAGGAAGGAGCCCAGCAGGGTACCGCGGGTAATGGCTGGCGCGGCCTTGCATAACTCTTTGCGGCTCGGCCAAATAGAACCGACTTTTTCTGTAATGGAATCGCGCGCTTCACCCTTGGACAAATTTACGATAATTTCCGTGAATCCGAACAGACCCATTGAAATGGCTACGAAATCGATACCGTCCTGGAGTTCGGCAATGCCGAAATCGAAACGGAAGGTTCCGGAGTTGACGTCCGCGCCGATGATACCGAGCAGAAGACCTAAGATGATCATGGCAAAAGCCTTGAGTACGGAACCGTTGGCTAACACAACAGCGCCGACAAGGCCCAAGACCATCAGACTAAAGTATTCGGCCGGCCCAAATTTGAAGGCAAGTTCTATCAAAGGAGGTGCGAAAGCAGCAACCAAAATCGTTGCAAAGCAGCCGGCAATAAAAGAACCGATTGCAGCGATACCGAGAGCGGTGCCGGCTTTTCCGTGGCGGGCCATTTGGTAACCGTCTAAACAAGTAACCACTGAGGCTGACTCGCCCGGGAGGTTAACCAAAATAGCAGTCGTTGATCCGCCGTACTGAGAGCCGTAGTAAATGCCGGCGAGCATAATCAGTGCGGAAGTCGGATCGAGCGTATAGGTTATCGGCAGCAGCATGGCTAACGTTGCAACCGGCCCCAGGCCCGGAAGAACGCCGATCAACGTGCCGAGCGTGACACCTAAGAAACAGTAGAGGAGGTTCTGAAGAGAAAGTGCGGTGGCAAAACCGACGGCCAAATTATTCAGTAAATCCATAATTCAGCCTCTTAGTTCGTCAGAAAAGCAGGCCAGATTGGCACAGTTAAATCTAGGCCGAGGACAAAGATCAGCCAGACTGCGACGCTTAGAAATGCACAAAGAAGAAGGGTCCGAATCCAGCGGAAAGGACGGTTTCCGAAAGAAGATAAGAAAACCATCACGGCGGTCGCCGGAATGAGCCCGGCGGGTCTAAGCAGCACGGCAAAAATCGTGACGGATCCCAAGATCACAAAAAAGTTGTACCAGTCGAACTTCCCGAATTTGCCGCCGTCTTCTTCTGTACTTTTAAAAAGAACTGACTTAGCCGTAATTAAAAAACCAAGGAAAAAGAGAAAGCCGCCGAGCAGCATCGGGAAATAGCCCGGACCCATGCGGGAGGCCGTTCCGATGTTGTAGTTGTAAACAGAGTAGAGGCAGAAAAAACCTCCGAAGGCCATGAACATCAAACCGGCCCAAAAATCTCTTTGATCCTTGATCATAGGTAAAACGAAAATTAACGAAGGCCGGAGACCGGCCTTCTAGGTTGTACAAATTCAGCAGAGTATTAGTCTACTTTCGCTCCGCTCGTCTTCACAATTTCTTTGTATTTGACGAGTTCGGCCTTCACAAAGTCGTTCAGCTGAGCAGGAGTTCCGGCCTTTTCAACAGCACCCATCTTGTCGAAGCGTTCAGCCATCGGTTTGGACTTAATAGCTTTGACAAAAGCTTGGTTGAGCTTATCAACGACTTTCGGGTCCATCTTGGCCGGTCCGAAGAAGGCGTACCAAGTAGAAATATCAAATCCGGGAACACCGGCTTCAGCCATTGTCGGAACGTTTGGCAGGGAAGGGGCACGGAACGTTGTTGTCACGGCCAGCGGAATTAACTTGCCGGCTTTGATGTTGGCGCTCGCAGAAGCAAGGTTGTCAAAAATCATCTGAGTGTCGCCGCTCAGTACGCTCATCTGGGCAGCCGCTGCGCCCTTAAACGGAATGTGGACGATCTTGATGCCGGTGGCGTTCTTTAAAAGCTCGCCTGACATATGACCTGCGGAACCGTTGCCGCCGGAGGCGTAGTTAATAGCATCCGGGTTCTTCTTGGCGTACGCGATCAAATCTTTAACAGTCTTGATGCCGGTTTTTTGGGAGAACTCAGGTGTAATGACCAGTACGTTCGGTGTCTGAGCGATCAGCGTAATCGGAGTGAAGTCCTTGATCGGATCGTAGGGCAGTTTGCTGAAAAGGTTGGGGTTCACAGCGTGCGTTGCTAAGGCGCCCATGACGATTGTCTTTCCGTCCGGAGCCTGTTTTGCAACGTAGTCCACACCGATGTTGCCGCCGGCACCCGGCTTGTTTTCAACAATGATATTGCCCAGGTCATGACGGGCTTCTTCAGCGACGGCACGGGCTGTGACGTCCAAAGGACCTCCGGGAGGATAGGGGACAATAATACGGATCGGATCTTCAGCGGCGAAAGAAGGGAATGCTGCGCAGCCTAAAGCTGCTGCTCCAAGGGCACAGACAGAACGTCTAGTGATTTTGATAGTCATTTTCTACCTTTCTCGTTTGTGGTTATCGGGCAGAGTTAACTGCCTTTTTAGAATTCTATGGAAAAATAAGGCTAAAAACAGAAAATTGACCACGTATTCTCACTTTTATCAGGGTTATGGAGCATAATTTCTCGATTATTTCTATTTAATTAAGAAAAACAAGTCATATATTTCAAGAATTGCGCAAAATTAATTCAAAAGAAGCGGCGACAAATGCAATAGTCGTTTTTTTGATTTTCAAGATTTGAGTTTCATGAAGCGTTAAGCACGAAGCTTTAGCATCACTCTTGTGATGTTTTTCTCTTGGCGCGCCCCGATTCTTTGGCGACGGCTTTAAGCCCTTCCAGGTTGATGATGCGAACGTGTCTCTGGTTAATTTCAATCAGGTTCAATTCATCAAAGTGGGTGAGCGTCCTGCTGACGGTCTCGAGCTTGAGGCCCAAGAAACTGCCGAGTTCGCCACGAGTCATTCTTAGGACGAACTCGCTTTTTGAGAATCCTCGGGCTTCGAACTTTCTTGCAAGGTTCAGCAGGAAAGAGGCCAGCAGCTGTGTTGAGTTGGTGCAGCCGAGGATGAGCAGGTTTTGATGCGCCGCGACAATTTTTCTTCCGAGCAGAAGACGGAATTGGCGCGAGATTTTCGGATCTCGGTCGCAAAGTGCTTCGAGTTCGCGATAGCGCAAGGAACAGATTTCACTGTCCTCGAGGGCCGTGACGGTGCAGGTGTGATATTCGGTTGGGATCGCTTCGGCGCCGAGTACCTCTCCGCTCATGTGGAAATCGGTGACTTGTTCGCTGCCGTTTTCGGTAAGGACCGAACTTTTAAATGAACCGAGTCGGGTGACGAAAAGCGCATCAAGGGGGTCGCCGGCTCTAAACAGTACTTCACCCTTTGGAACTCTTCTTTGGGAGACGATATGAGAGGAAAAAATTTCTGTTTCTGCGTCATTCAGATCGGCAGACAGGCAAAGATGCCTGAGGTAGCAGCCGGCACAACCGGTGCGATTTGCCGATAAGGATTGCGTGAAATTAGAAGCCATTTTCTCTAAATACTGTTATAAGAGGCAAAAAACCGTACGGCCTTCGATGATTTGAGATAATTTCGCCTGTTGGAAAAATAATAACAGAACCTAGAAAAATCAAAAGATCTTTTAAAAAGGAACCCTGATGGAAACACAAGGAAAGCTGAACGTTGAATTCCCGGATCTGGAGCTGCTCCAAAGGTTCGATGTTCCGGGCCCGAGATACACTTCTTATCCCACTGCGGACAGATTTACAAAGGAATTCGGCGCCGAAGATTTTAAGAAAGTCCTTAATGCGAGAGGGACCGGTGAAAATACGGCAGATCTATCCCTGTATGTTCACATTCCTTTCTGTGCGAATGTCTGCTTCTTCTGCGGCTGCAACAAAGAAGTCACGAAAGATCACTGTCGATCCAAAGAGTATTTGGAAGTTTTAAGCAAAGAATGTGAACTCGTTTCTGCCGAGATCGGCGGCAATAAGGAAGTGGTGCAGCTTCATTTTGGCGGCGGCTCCCCGACCTTCTTGAACAATGAAGAAATTTTCCAGGTGATGGACATTATCCGTTCTCACTTCACGATGGCGCCGGATGCAGAAATTTCCATTGAAGTCGATCCTCGTTCGACCCCTGTCGACAAGGTTGAAGTTTTGGCCAAAGCCGGTTTCAACCGGATGAGTATCGGCGTTCAGGATTTCGATAATCGCGTTCAGATTGCCGTGAACCGTGTCCAGCCTTTCGAAATGACGAAAGCCGTTCTTGATGCAGCTCGTGCCAACGGCTTTAAGTCCATCAATATGGACTTAATTTACGGTCTTCCTTTCCAGTCCCGCAAAACCTTTGAAATGACTCTGGACAAAGTGATCGAACTTTCTCCGGATCGTATCGCGCTCTATCACTTTGCCCATCTGCCCGAACACTTTAAACCGCAGAGACGCATCAATGCCGAAGACCTTCCGAGCACACCGGAAAAAGTCGGCATCATGATGGATGCTATCAAGCGTTTGAGCGCCAACGGCTATCACTTCATCGGTATGGACCACTTCGCCAAGGTCACCGACGAACTCGCCAAGGCTCAGGAAAACGGTACGCTGCAGAGAAACTTCCAGGGCTATTCCACTAAGCCGGAATGCGACATGGTTGCGCTCGGTGTTTCTTCTATTAGCAAAGTCAACGGTTGCTATGCGGCCAACCCGCGTGACTTGGAAAGCTACTACGCAGCCATCCGCAGCGGTAACTTAGCCACCAACCGCGGTTATCTCTTAAATGACGACGACCGCCTGCGCGCCAAAGTCATCATGGAACTGATGTGCCAGTTCAAAGTTGTTAAGGCCGACATCGAGAAGAAATTTGGTATTAACTTCAATGAATATTTTGACTTTGAACTGAACAATCTCAAACACTTCGAGGCTGAAGGTCTGGTTCGCCTGGAACCCGACTATATTGAAGTAACACCGAAGGGCAAACTGCTGGTGAGAGCCGTAGCGATGAACTTCGATCGTTATCTGCGTGAAGACGAAAGAGTTCGCCGCTACTCCCGTATTGTGTAGTTGCTTCTGCAGAGTTTCCTGTGTGTCTTGAGCACGGGAAAAGACAGCATCGGGCCGAATATGATTCGGCCGTTTGTGTTTTTGGAGAGGCTAACTGATATGGCTGTTGTGGGAAAATTCACCGCAATCTGTACGGTTGGGAAAACAGCTGGAATAAATTTCTCTTCCAGAAACAGGAGAGTGGACTGCAGTAAACAACGGCTTAACGTCTTCTATTTATGCACACTTGTCTTCAAGATTGCGTATGTTTTCTCGCTTAGCAGCCTCGAATATGCTGCTAAATCGAGTCATTTCTCCGGCAGCAAAACTCTGTTTACTTATTTTTCAACTGCTCCTTGGTATTTAAGACCGGTGTGCCTAGCGGGACAATCGGAAAAAGTGAGGTGAGAACATCTGTTTTCTCTTTGAAGTGCGTGGAGATGTTTAGTTCTGACGACAAAGAGACATGCAGATTTTACTGTGAACAAAAAAACTGTCTGGTTGGCAAATTCTTGATCTGGGGGGGGGTGCCGGGCGAAGCGGGGTCCCTAAACTCGTTCATGTATTTATAAACCTCTATATCCAAGGAGCAATCATGAAGCAGTTTTTCAAGAAATCTGTTCTAGCTTTAGCCGTCTCAATAGCCGGGGTTTCAATTGCGCAAGCCTGTACAACGATTGTTGTCGGACCGGAAGCCAGTGAAGACGGTTCGATTTTTATCGCACGTGATGCTGACGGCGGAGCACTCAAGGCTCAGCATATGCTTTTCCATCCAGCCGTTAAAAATCAGACAGGGATCCACAGTTCAAAAGCGCATAACGGCGCTAACGATTTTAAGTATCCGCTTCCGGCTAACGGCTTCAGTTACACAACTGCACCGAACTGGAAAACTCAGCTCCACGGAGCTACGGGTTTTAACTCCGAAGGGGTGGGTGTTTCAGGGACAGAATCTATTTATGCCAGAGATGACGCGTTAAAGTTAGATCCGTATAACACCAAGGAAGGCATAACCGAAGACGATATTTCGGATGTTGTACTGCCGAGGGCCCGTTCTGCAAAAGAAGGCGCAGAAATCTTGGGTTCAATTGTGGATAAGATCGGCGCCGGCGAAGGTTTCGGGGTCGCTTTTATTGATCCGAAAGAGGCCTGGTATCTTGAGACTGCGACCGGTCATAGATGGATGGCCGTCAGAATTCCTGCAGATTCATATTTTGCTTCTGCTAACCAAGGTCGTCTTCAGCAATACAAAGAAAATGATCCCAACTACATCGGCAGTAAAGATCTGATTTCTTGGGCTCAGAAAAATGGTTTTTATGACCCGAAGACAGACGGAGAGTTTAATTTTTCTAAGGCTTATACCAGGGATGACAGACGTGACAGAACCTATAACGATCCGCGCGTTTGGCAAATTCAAAAACTTCTGACGCCGACCATCAATCAGAACGTCCAAGAGGGCCGCAAATTCCCCGTCTTTAGTCAGCCTACTAAAAAGGTATCACTGGGAGATTTGAAAGAGGCTTTGAGAAACCATTACAACACAGGCGATGTGGCGAGTCATGATCCGTACACCCGCGGCCTCAGACCGGATGAACCGTTCCGTCCGATCGGTATTTTCAGAACGTACGAATCTCACGTTATGCAGATTCGTCCCAATCTTCCGAAAGAGATCGGTGCAATAACGTATCTTGCTATGGGGATGCCCACGTTAAGTGTCTATGTGCCGTTCTACTAAGGGCTCAAAAAATATCCGGCAGCCTATGGCAAAGGAACGGACAAAGCTGATAACGACTCTGCCTATTGGAAATTTAGAAAAGTCCAGACGATCGCAATGACGGACTTTCCTAAACTCGCTCTTATTGTTCAGAAAAGATATTCAGAATACGAAGCCGATGCGGCTGAAAAAATGAAGAATTTTGAGCAGGCTTATTTGAAAACAGTGAAGTCTGATCCTTCCAAGGCCGACAAGATGCTGCAGGAATTCAATGAGAAACTTATTTTGTCGGCTTTGAATATGGCCGATGAACTGCAGAATGAACTGATGACAATTCGCACGGGTGACATTGATAAGCTGATGTATTTTCCCAACGTGAATAAACAGGACTAATTTCTACTTCTATTTCTGAGTTGGAAATCTATCGAAACTCGAGATAGCGCGCCGAAGTGGAGTTCGCGATTTAGGTTTGCTGGTTTTCTCCTGCCGGTCTCGCGAACTTCCTCCGGCGTTTTTTAGATTGGCGCGTGTTTGTATGACCAACGCGCAGTATGGTTAGTTGCGGTTTGTTTTTCGTTTTTGAAAGGCACTCAAGTACTTTTTTAATTAAGCCACGAATTTTCCATGATTCAAAAACATTCGACAAAGAACACTGATGAATGCGGTTCGGTCTAAAAGGTTCGGAAAGCAAAAAAATTAAGACTTCCGAGGTCTAGGTGATACCGCGGATTCCGCGGCCGAAAAAGGCGGATGTGAGGAGCCATCTGCTAAAATACCGCGGTTACACATTGCTGTTCCAACAGCTTACTTTGAGAAAATATAAATGTTCACTGCATCAGAAATACGATCTACGTTTCTGAAGTTCATGGAGTCCAAAGGACACACTATCGTCGCTTCCAGCCCGGTAGTCCCGGGTGACGACCCCACATTGCTGTTTACCAACGCAGGTATGAACCAGTTCAAGGATGTTTACCTTGGCTTTGACAAGCGTCCCTACACACGTGCGACGACCAGTCAGAAATGTGTTCGTGCCGGCGGCAAGCACAATGACTTGGAAAACGTAGGCTATACCGCTCGCCATCACACATTCTTTGAAATGCTTGGCAACTTCAGCTTCGGAGATTACTTCAAGCGTGATGCCATCAAGAATGCCTGGGAGCTTCTTACCGAACACTTCAAACTCCCGCCTGAAAAACTCTGGGTGACTGTGTACGCCGAGGACGACGAGGCCTACAACATCTGGAATAAAGAAGTCGGTATCCCTGCCGATAGAATCGTTCGTATCGGCGACAACAAGGGCGCTCGTTTCGCTTCCGACAACTTCTGGATGATGGGCGACACCGGCCCCTGCGGTCCTTGCTCCGAAATTTTCTATGACCACGGTCCCTCCGTTGCCGGAGGCCCTCCCGGAAGCCCCGACGAAGACGGCGACCGCTACATGGAAATTTGGAACCTCGTGTTCATGCAGTTCAACCGTGATGAAAAAGGCGTAATGCACAAACTGCCGCGTCCCAGTGTGGATACCGGCATGGGCTTGGAACGTATTTCTGCCGTTCTTCAGGGTGTTCATTCGAACTACGAAATCGACTTGTTCCAGAACCTCATGAAGGCCGTCATTGACGAAGTCAAGGCTGCCGGTGCTGAGGATGTTGATCCGAACAGTCCCTCCGTTAAGGTCATTGCCGACCATATCCGTGCCTGCACGTTCATCATTGCCGACGGCGTTGTTCCGGGTAATGAAGGCCGCAGCTACGTTCTGCGTCGTATTGCTCGCCGCGGTATGCGCCACGGCTTTAAGCTCGGCGCCCGCAAGCTTTTCTTCAGCAACTTGGTTAAGGCCGTTGCTAAAGAAATGGGCGACCAGTATCCGGAAATTCGGAATCCGCATATTCAGGAAGTCCTGCGACAGGAAGAAGTTCGTTTCTCCCAGACCCTGTCCAAGGGCTTGGATATCCTTAATGAAGCTCTGGCTTCCGGAACCAAGATCCTGGGCGGTGACGTTGCATTCAAACTGCACGACACCTACGGCTTCCCGGTTGACCTGACTGCCGACGTCTGCCGCGAAAAGAATGTTTCTGTTGACTTTGAAGGCTTTGATGCCTTGATGGAAAAGCAGCGTGAACAGGCTCGCGCCAAGGGCAAGTTCAAGATGGCTCAAGGCCTCGAATACGAAGGCAAGCCGACAGAATTCTTAGGTTACGACACCCTCACAGTTCAGGCCTGCCGCGTCGAAGCTATCTACAAAGACGGCGAACTTGTCAAAGACGCCGAAGCCGGTGACGAAGTCGTTGTTGTGTTCGACCGTACTCCGTTCTATGCAGAGAGCGGCGGTCAGATGGGCGACAAGGGCACCTTCAAGAACAAGACAACGATCCTGAAGGTTGACGATACATTCAAGATCAAGGCTGACGTCTTTGGTCATATGTGCTATGTCGCCGAAGGCGAAGTTAAAGTCGGCGATCTCTTCAGCGCTCAAGTCGATGAAGAAAACCGCGAAGCGACGGCCCGCAACCACTCCGTGACGCACTTGATGCACAAGGCACTGGGAGAAGTGCTCGGTGCCCATGTTCAGCAGCGCGGCTCCATGGTTAACGGCGACAGAACCCGCTTCGACTTTGTTCACACCTCTCCGATGACTCGTGAACAGATCAACGAAGTCGAAGACATCGTGAACAAAGAAATTCTCCGCAATGCGCCGACTCAGACCCGAGTCATGCCGATCGACGAGGCTAAGAAGACCAACGCGGTCATGTTGTTCGGAAAAAAATACGGTGAAAAGGTTCGTGTTCTTAACATCGGCTCCAGCTGCGAACTTTGCGGCGGTACCCATGTCCAGAGAACCGGCGACATCGGTATGTTCAAGATCATTTCCGAATCCGGTATTTCCGCCGGCGTTCGCCGTGTTGAAGCTGTAACCGGTATGGCCGCTCTGCACTACGCTCAGAACCAGGAAGAGATCATCCGTGAAGTGGCTGAAGAACTCAAAGCTCCGGCTCTCGAGGTTGTTTCCAAGGTTGTTGATACGGTTGAACATCTGAAACGCACTGAAAAAGACTTGAATGCACTCAAGGTCAAGTTTGCTCAGGTCGGTGCTGCTCATGTGGCTTCCCAGGCTCAGGATGTCAACGGCGTCAAGGTTCTTGTGACCGAGATGAAAGGCATCGAAACCAAGGAGCTTCGCAATTCCGTTGACGGTCTTAAAGATCAGCTCAAGAGCGGCGTGATCGTTCTGATCAAGTCTGAAGACGGAAAAGCCAGTGCTGCAGTCGGTGTCACGAAAGACCTCGTCGGCAAGATCAAAGCCGGTGACGTAATGAAGTTTGTTGCTGAACAGCTCGGCGGCAAAGGCGGCGGACGTCCTGACTTCGCTCAGGGCGGCGGTGCAGCCCCTGCCGACATGAACGCTCTGCTCGGTAAGACTAGAACGTTCATTACTGAAAAGCTTGCCTAATCAGCTTTTCTGAACGGAACTAAACCGTTGCGAAACCTCCGGATGAAAATTCGGAGGTTTCTTTTTGGGTGCCGAGAAAAAGAAAAGGCCCGCAACTGCGAGCCTCTATCAAAGACGCAGTTCGATTAGTCCGGATAGCCTTCCGGGTTCATCTGCTGCCAGCGCCAAGTGTCTTCACACATTTTCTCGATACCGCGCTTAGCCGTCCAGCCGAGGAGCTTCTTAGCAAGCTCTGGGTTGGTCCAGTAGGCTGCTTTGTCGCCGGCACGACGAGGGCAGATTTCATAGGGAATATGCTTTCCGCTGGCTTTTTCAAAAGCTTTGACCAGCTCAAGAACGGTAGTGTTGCCGCCGGTGCCGAGATTCACGGTCAGCAGCTGAGGTTTACCGTCTAAAACTCTCAATGCGTCCAGATGACCTTCGACCAGATCCTGCACGTGGATGTAGTCGCGGGCGCCGGTACCGTCTCGGGTCGGATAATCGTTTCCGAAAACTTTCAGGGAAGCGCGTCTGCCGACAGCGACTTGAGAAATGAAGGGCATCAGGTTGTTCGGAATGCCGTTCGGATCTTCGCCGATTAAACCGGATTCATGGGCCCCAACCGGGTTGAAATAACGCAGGATGGCAATCGACCAATCAGGTTCGGCTTTAAAGGTTTTACGTAGAACTTCTTCAATCATCCATTTGCTCAGGCCGTAGTTATTGATCGGAGCAAGCGGAGTATTTTCATCGAATTCATCGTAACCGGGATCGCCGTAAACAGTTGCAGACGAGGAGAAGACAAATTCTTTGACGCCGCACTTCTTCATAACACGAAGCAGAACAATGGTTCCTTCGACGTTATAGGAGAAATAGAGCAGGGGATCGGTTTCGGATTCCCCGACAGCTTTGCGGCCGGCAAAGTTGATGACGGCATCAATTGGAAAATCTGTGAACAGCTTCTCTAAAGCTTGTTCATCGCGAATGTCGCCGCGGACAAGTGTCGGACGTTTTCCGGTAATCATCTCAATGCGGTCTACGACGGCAGGTTTAGAGTTGCTGAAGTTATCGAAAATAATCGGTTCCATTCCGGCTTCAATCAGACGCACTACCATGTGGGATCCGATGTAGCCGGTACCGCCGGTAACAAGAATGTGTTTTTTCATAGGCCGCAAAAAACAAAATTGGCGCTCCGCCCGCAGGCGGATGCCAAACAATCATCGAATGAGCTAAAAATTACTTATCAAGCGCGTCGAAAATACGGCGGCTGACTTCGTTGACGTCGCCGACACCGTCGATCTTGATGTATTTTGTCTTGCTGTCGCCCTTAGCAGCCAGGTTCTGATAGAAACCGACAAGTGCTTCTGTCTGAGCGTGGTAAACCTCAAGACGTTTTTTAACAGTCTCTTCCTTGTCGTCGGGACGCTGAACCAGAGGTTCGCCGGTAACGTCGTCAACGCCTTCAACCTTGGGAGGATTGAACTTAACGTGATAAGTGCGGCCGGAAGCAACGTGCACTCTGCGGCCGCTCATACGTTCAAGAATGACTTCATCAGGAACGGCGATTTCAACAACGTCATCGATGGGAATATCAGCTTTAACCAAAGTTTCGGCCTGAGGAATTGTGCGAGGGAAGCCGTCAAAGAGGAAACCGTTCTTGCAGTCCGGTTTTTCCAGTCTTTCTTTGACCAGGCCGATGATGATGTCATCGCTGACCAGTTCTCCAGCATCCATAATCTTCTTGGCAGCTAAACCGAGAGGAGTTCCGGCCTTCACTGCAGCTCTAAGCATGTCACCCGTGGAAATCTGAGGAATTCCGTAATGTTCACAAATACGGGCTGCTTGTGTACCTTTACCGGCACCGGGAGCTCCGAGAAGAATTAAGCGCATGAAATGGCTCCTTTAATAATTGAGAATGTAAATTTAAATTTTGGGCTTTATTGCCTGTAATTTCAAGCTGTCCAAATGGATGAAAACCCAGCAACCGCTTGATCTTCGACAAGAAAACCCGGGTTATTTTTTCTGTAAATAAGCGCGTACGGCTTCAAGATCCGCGAGCGTGTCAACGCCGGGAGGAATTTCTTCCTCGAAGATGTCTACGGCAATCTTGTAACCGTTATAAAGCGCCCGCAGCTGCTCAAGACTTTCCCAGCTTTCCAGATCGGACTTTGGAAGCTGCGGATAGGCTTTTAAGAATGCGCAGCGATAACTGTAAATGCCGACATGACGCAGGCCGAGATGCTTCGGCAGCGTAGTCTTGTCTTTGGCAAAGCCGTCGCGGTCCCAAGGGATCGGTGCACGGCTGAAATACAAGGCCGAACCGTTTTTGTCGGTGACGACTTTGACAACGTTGGGATTAAAGAATTCTTCTGCCGAATGAATGCGGATGGCAGCGGTACCCATGCTGCATTCAGAACGAGACATTAGCAGCTCGGCAACGTTTTTGATGACCTTCGGAGGAATCAAAGGCTCATCGCCTTGGACGTTCACGATGATCTCATCATCAGGAATCTTGCACAGTTCGGCAGCCTCGCAGAGGCGATCTGTTCCGCAGGAATGATCCTTACGCGTCAAACAGGCCTCAATGCCGTTTGCTTCACAAGCCTTGAGAATCAATTCATCGTCAACGGCACAGATGACCCGAGAGGCACCGCTTTTTTTGGCCTGTTCGGCGACCCGGACAATCATCGGTTTGCCGCAGATGTCGGCAATGGGTTTGTTCGGCAGGCGAGTACTGGCTAAACGAGCCGGGATAATTACGGTAAAGCTCATTTTTTATCGAGCTCCTCGATTTCTTCTTCCTTCATTTCGCGGGCTTCGGAAGGAACCATGCAGGGAATACCGTCAATGACAGGGAAGGCCTTCATGTCGGGCCGGCAGTAGAACTCTTTTTTCTTTTCGTTCCAAAGCAGCGGTCCCTTGCAGAGAGGGCAAACTAAAATTTCGGTAATTTTTGCGTCCATAAACATTCCGTTTAGATTTGCGGAGCAGCTTCTTTGCTCTTCTTAGCTGCGGCGGTGATTTTCTTCTCGACAAAATCGACCAGGAATTTATCGAGCTTGGTTTCCAGCGGCACGACGTAAATACGCTCGTCGTTCTTCAGATCAGCGTGTTTACGGCATTTGACGGCATCTTTTTCCGTGATAAAGATGAGGTCGGCTTCGCAGTCCTTAAAAGGATTCTTGGAGTAATCGTAATGGTCAGGAAGAGCAATCGGGCGAACTTCCAGTCCGTGGGCTTTCAGCATGGAGAAGAATCTTTCCGGTACGGCAATGCCCGCCATAGCGACGGCTTTCAGTCCTTTTTTAAACTGCATCCTCGAAAGCGTATCCAAAGAGACGATTTCGCCGGTAGCGTAATTGATGGCATTGGTGAAACCGCTTGTCGCAACATACCGCGGAGTAGAAGATGTCACGACATCTTCCGTGGCATTCAAAACAATGGCGTCCACCTCATCAAGCCGAGAGGGCGGTTCGCGAAGCGGTCCGGCAGGAAGAACCCATCCGTTTCCTAAACCGCGGGCACCGACAACGGCTAACTCTACGTCACGGTGAAGAGAGTAATGCTGCAGTCCGTCGTCACTAATGATGACATTGACGGCCGGGTAGGCTTTCAGCAAAGCTTCAGCGGCCTCGACACGTTTCGGGCAGACAAAAGTCGGCGCATCGGTTGCTTTTTTAATCAGCAAAGGTTCATCGCCGACGATATCTGGGTTGCTGTCCAAGCGGACTTCAACAGGAGATTCTGCTTTGCCGCGGTAGCCGCGGGAGATAACGCCGGGATTCCAGCCGCGTTCTTTCAGATCCTTGACTAAAGCGATAGTGACCGGTGTCTTTCCGGTACCTCCGACATAAATATTGCCGACGACTACGACAGGCACTCCGACTTTAACGGGTACGGCTTTACGACGCCGCGAGGCTGCCATGGAGAGAAAAACCGCCGATGCGGGCAGGAGCAGCCAGGAAATCAGACCTTTGCGATCCCACTGTTTATGCAGAAACGTTTCTAGTTGTACTTGCATTGCCGTGAAGCAAAAAATAAAAGATTATTTTAACGTGATAGCGGCAAAAACTGCCGATAACTCATTATTTCAACAGCAGTCTTATTTCAGAGATGCAATTTGTCGAGCGGCATCTGCAAGATACAAAACCTAGGTAAAACCTTTACTTCAAATGTCAATAGTTTTTTGAGCAAATCACAAAATAATTATTTTCCGAGTACTCAAGAAGTTATGAAATTTAGAGGTATTTTCATTGTTAATAACTTTGTGAATAACTCGGTGAGAAGTGGCTTAATTCCATGAGGAAAAAGTAAAAAAGAATTGTTAGGGAGGTGATTTCAGAAAATAAAATATTTAAAAATCAATTAGTTAACAAATTCTCTCGTTTAGAGAAAAATTTTTTATTCTTCAAATTCGGATTGTTGAAAATGTGAATAAAATTGTGAGTAACTTGTGAAGCAAAAGGAAATTTTGCAACCTCACTCGCTCCTTGTATTTAGCACGTAAAACATAAAATGTCCGATAAAGCCTTCTCTGTCACGCAGTTTGTTGACATCGTTAATTTGTCATTTGAACAGTTCGAATCAGTGGCTGTTGAAGGGGAGATCTCAACTTCGACAAAAGCTTCGAGCGGACACTGGTATTTTTCAATTAAAGACGAAGAAGCGGTTCTGTCCTGTGCGATGTTTCGGGGGAAACTTTACTCCGTGCGCGGTGTCTTCAAGGTTGGCGACAAAGTTAGGGTCACAGGAAAACCGAATCTTTATCCGGGAAGCGGGAAATTAACATTTATTTGTTCGAAGATTGAAGCTGCCGGGGAGGGAAAACTCTATGAACTCTTCCTTTGTTTAAAAAACGAATTGGCCGCTTTGGGCTGGTTTGATCAGAGTCGGAAAAAGCCGATTCCTCGAGTGCCTCGTACGATCGGCATTATCACGAGCAGGACCGGTGCGGCGCTGCAGGACGTTATGAATCGCCTGCGGGCGCGTGCACCATACGTTCGCGTTCTTCTTTACCACACTGCAGTACAAGGAAAGGGCGCGGAAGCTGAGATCGCTCAGAGAATCAATAAAGCGAACCTGGACAACAAAGCAGACGTATTGCTGCTGGTGCGCGGAGGCGGATCGCTCGAAGATTTGTGGTGTTTTAATGAGAAGATCGTCGCTGAGGCGATCGTCAACAGTCATATTCCGATTATTTCCGGCATCGGTCATGAAACCGATACCACCATTGCCGATTTTGCAGCGGATTTTCGTGCGCCGACTCCGACCGGAGCGGCCGAAGCAGCTGCGGAAAAACAATCCGTTTTGTTTTGGGAAATTGATTCGGCGTGGCTGCTGCTGCATCGATCATTCGAGAACCAATTCAATCGGGCGCTTCAAGATGTGGAAAATGAATCGCGGCCTTTTGAAAATCCTCAAGCCTTTTTGGAAACGTTCCGCCACCGCCTGTCCGCAGTCTCTCATCTTCAGCGCCCTGTGCTCGGCTTCTACCGCCAAAATCTGAACTCTTTGAAAACTAGGCTGCAGCTGGATATGCAGAACTTTCTCTCCTCTTCGCTTGATAGAGAAAAGTTTGCCGCTCGCTATTTTATTTCTCCTAGCCGCTTCATCGAGCCCTATGAAAAAAGACTTCAGGCGGCCTCTCCGGTGCTAAGGCTGGATACAGCAGCAATGAGAAGCCGAATCGATTTAATTTTTGGCGCAATAAACACAGCACAAAGCGCCTGTTTGAGAATGAACAGGGCGGAATTGAGCGTTGCCGGAGAAAATCTTCAAGCCGAGATGAACACAAAGATTCGTTCGGCCGGCGACACTCTGCGCTTGGTATCTCCGCAAATGACGTACGCCTTCTCTGCACAAGGCTCGAGATGCAGTGAACTTTTTGCAATGATTTCCGGAGTTGTACAGTCGACGATCGCTGCAAACCGAAAGGTACTTTTAAAAGAATCTTCTTGGTTAAGAAGATCTCGGCCGAAGTTGGACCGAGCACCTTTAAACGCAGCTTGCACTTCAGTGCGCAATAGCCTGATCCAAAAATTTGAAAGGGATACGATTCGTCTTCGCAGCTTGGAGCAAGTCTGGGCACTCCTTGATCCGACCAAGCAAATTCACGCAAATAGCGCTTTCATCTACCGAGGCGGCAAGCCAGTCCTGTCCGTTAGTGAATTAAAGGAAGGCACGGATATTGAGGTCATGATGAAGGACGGAACTTTTGTTGCTCGAGTTGGGGAAATAAAGAAGGACTAAGGTTGTCTGCATACCATAATGGTCTGCACAAGAATTAAGGAGATTAAAGCTATGGCAGCATTTACAGTACCCCCGCTTCCTTTTGCAATGGACGCTCTTGAACCGTACATGAGTTCCAAGACGCTTTCCTATCACTACGGCAAGCACAACAAAGCCTACAACGACACATTGAATAACCTCATCAAAGGTACGGATTATGAAACCATGCCTTTGGAAGAAATTATTCGTACCACTCAGAGCGGCCCGATTTTCAATAACGCTGCTCAGTGCTACAACCATACCTTCTTCTGGAACAGCTTAAAGCCGAACGGCGGCGGCCAGCCCAACGATGTTCTTGCGGCTCAGATTAACGCTAAATGGGGAAGCTACGACGCCTTTGCAGATGCTTTCACGAAGAGCGCTGTCGGCAACTTTGGTTCCGGCTGGACTTGGCTGGTTGAAAAAGAAGACGGCACGCTCGATATCGTTAACACGAGCAATGCCGGTACACCGATCACGGGAACAGATTCACCGCTGATCACCTGCGACGTGTGGGAACATGCATATTATCTTGATTACTACAATATGCGCGTCACGTTTGTTCAGACGTTCCTGCAGCATCTCGTGAACTGGGATTTTGCGGCAAAGAACTACAAATAATCGTTCTGAAGCATTCATTCCGTGAACACACGGGATGAGGACAAAAAAAGAAAGCGGGGCCGGACTAAACGTCCGGCCTTCGCTTCTACAAACCAAGGAGAAATTAAAAAAGTTTGTTAGTTAGGCTTGAACTTGAACTGCGGATGGCATTCGGCACAGTAGTTAACGGGTGCTTCATGCTGCAGATGGCATAAGGTGCATTCGCCGTTGTGAGGCGCTTTATGCGGGTTCACCGGTCCGATGACTTTGGTCTTTTCGACGAGTGCGTCTTTTTGATGGCACTTCAGACAAGTTTCCTGGTCAGGATATTCGGGACTTTTTCTGTCAGGACCATGACAGGAGGCGCAGGCCATACCGCGGGCAACGTGGCGATCGGCGCCGAACTTCGGATTCTCGGCAGAAAAGGCCGAAGACATCGTGAAGAGGGCAGCAAGAGCAACAAATAAAGATGCTGTTTTTTTCATAATCTTCTCCGATAGGGATTTTTAAATTTCCGGATTTTTGCGATTTCGTTTTTTCTATTATTGAAGGCTGCTTGTCGCTTTTCAATCTGTACCAAGGTACATGTACCAAAGTACATATTCGACTTTTTCGAACTTTTCTAGACTGCGCTCATCGGATCAAACGATCCACGGTTTCAAAACAAAATTCCTTTAATTCCTTTCGGAGAAAATAAGATGAGTACCAATCGCCGTGACTTCCTTAAACTTGCCGGTGCAGCCGCTGCAGCTATTACTTCTGCCGCTGCCGCACACGCCGGAGTCCCTGCTTCTTCCGTTGCTAAATTCGATGACGAGTACGACGTTGTCATTATCGGTTCCGGTTTCGCCGGCATGGCCTGCGCATTGAAAGCCGGCCAGGCAGGTAAGAAAGTTCTGATCCTCGAAAAAATGCCGACCGTCGGCGGAAACTCCGCTATCTGCGGCGGCAACGTTGCTTGCCCGGTCAACCCCGTTCAGGCAGCTCAAGGCATCAAAGACAGCAAGGAACTCTTTATTGCCGACTGCTTGAAGGACGGCCTTGGCATTAACTATCCGAACCTGCTTGGCACGATCGCCGACCGCTGCAATGACACCATCAAAATGGTCGTAGACTGCGGATGCGAATTCGTCCCCAACAAGATGCTCTTCGAAGCCGGTCACTCCGTTCCTCGTTCTTATGAAATCAAGGCCGGTACAGGATCCGGTTACATCATCCCGATGCACAACGAGCTCAAAAAGCTTTCTAACGTCAAGATCATGACACGCGCCAAGTTCGATGATTTCATTCTTGACGAAAACGGCCGTGTCGTCGGTGTGACCTATCGCAAGGGCTATCGCTTCGACTCTAAGCTGCAGAGCGACGATATCGAAAACAAGAGCGGCCGTCCTGCTACCGTTAAAGCAAAGAACGGCGTGATGCTGGCTGCCGGCGGTTTCTCCCGCGACATTTTCTTCCGTCAGGCTCAGGATCCTCGCGTTGTTCCGACAACAGACTCCACCAACCAGCCGGGTGCTACCGCCGGTGTGCTGATCAAGGCATTGGGTATCGGTGCTCAGCCGGTTCAGCTTTGCTGGCTGCAGTTCCTTCCGTACTGCAACCCGCGTGAAAAAGGTTTTGGTGTTTCCGTTAACTTCACGAACCACGCATGCATGGACTTAGGTCTTGTCGTTGATAGAAAGACCGGCAAACGCTTCATGGACGAACACGCCGGCCGTAAGATCAAATCCGACGCTCTGTTCAAAGTCATCGGCACCGACGAAAACTATCCGATTGCTATCTGCGACGACGCCATTGTTAAAGCCATCAATCCGTCCTTCGTCAAACTTCCTTTGGAAATGGGCACGGTTAAGAAGTTCGACACCTTGGAACAGCTGGCCGACGCTTTCGGTATTCCCAAACAGGCTCTGCTGGACGAAGTTGCTAAATTCAACGGCTACGTTAAAGCCAATGATGACAAGGATTTCCATCGCATCTTGACGTTCAACAAGGGTCTCGATGTTTCCAAGGCTCCGTTCTACGGCATTGAAGTCAGCCCGAAGATTCACCACACCATGGGCGGCGTGATGATCAACGAAAAAGCAGAAGTCATTTCTGCCAACACCCACAAACCGATCCCCGGCCTCTATGCCGGCGGTGAAGTAGCAGGCGGCGTGCACGGTGCCTCTCGTCTGGGAACCGTGGCTGTGATCGATGCTTTGACTTTCGGTATGATTGCCGGCGAAAATTTCGCCAAGATGCAGTAATTCTTTAGGAGGGCGGTTCGGTTCTTAAACCGAACCACGGCCGGAGCAGACAAATAGTTTGTTCCGGCTTTTAGTTTGTTTGGCGCAGCTGAGGGAGGCGCGAGATCTTATCTCCTGGTTTGACATGGTTTTTCTCGAACCAGGATTCGTTCATCTCCAGCGCGTAAAACGCTTTTGCTTTGCTGCAGTGAATATCAAGCGTTTTGGGCTTCATCTTCTCAATATTAATGATGAAGCCGTCTTTATCAATAAAGGCAACAGAGAGAGGGATGAGAGTGTTCTTCATCCACATGCAGACAGCATCGCTGCGGTCCATGACAAACAGCATTCCGGAGTTTTCCGGCAGGTGCTTACGGAACATCAGACCTTTCTCTCGACTGGCGTTGTCTGCGGCCACTTCTACCGGAACCGTGATGCCTTTCACCATGAGCTTGAGTGTGTCGGCTGCGTATGTACTTTGAACGCTGGAGAGAAGGACAAGGACAGCGGAAAAAAGAGTAGTTCTGAGATAAAGTTTCATGTCGCAACCGGAAAAGAAAAGGAGCTCTCAAGAGCTCCCGTCGTTTAATTAAAAACGAATTTTATTAGGCGGGTTTGATGTTGTCAGCCTGCTTGCCTTTTTCGCCTTCTTTCAGGTCGAATGTGACACGCTGGCCCTGTTTCAACGTCTTGAAACCATCCATTTTAATTGCAGAGAAATGGGCGAAAAGATCTTCGCCGCCGTCATCGGGAGTGATGAATCCGTATCCCTTAGCGTCGTTAAACCATTTCACGGTTCCTGTTGCCATATTTAAACTTCTCCAAAAAACTGACGGCGATGTCCATTACTCTCACGCGCCTAATACTAAAAACGATTGTCGAACTCTGTGAGCAAGACGAGTGACTGTTACATTCTTATGGGATTGTAAATAAATGTCAATTAGTAAATTTCGCATATAAAAGAAAGACAATTTCACCGACGGGAGGGTAAATTCTTGTATTTTGCGTTAATAAGGCCATTTTCTTGGAAAACACTGTTTATTCTTTCAAGTTTGAAGTTTTTTATATTTATCAAAAAACGTTGTAGTTAAACCACAAGAAAGTGCAGTTTGTGTAAGAGTTGTAAAAATTTTACCCGCGCATAACTATTGTTGATGCGTCAGTTATGCTCGTTGAAGAAACAAAAAAAGCCGGCATTCCGGCCGGCTAAATAAATGTGATGCTGATCTTAGTGGCGTCCCGATGAGCCGAAGCCCCCGATACCGCGCTCCGTCGCTTCAAATTCATCCACGACCTCAAAAGTCGGCTGAATAACCGGAACGATGACTAACTGGGCAATTCGTTCCATGGGTTCAATGGTAAAAGGCTGCTGAGAACGATTCCAACAGGAGACCATCAGTTCTCCCTGGTAGTCGGAATCAATCAGACCCACCAAGTTGCCGAGAACGATGCCGTGTTTATGACCGAGACCGGAACGAGGAAGGATTAAGGCCGCATAACCGGGATCCCCGATGTAGATCGCAAGACCGGTTTTGATGAGTTTGGTTTCGCCCGGCTGAAGAACGAGCGGTTCGTCCATCACAGCACGAAGATCCAATCCGGCAGAGCCTGCCGAAGCGTAACTTGGCATTTTTTCGCGGATCTTCGGATCCAAAATCTTAATTTGAAGTTTCATACGATTAAATCTCTTTCTTTTTAAGGAGGTCGGCAAGTGCTTCAATAATCGCTTCAGCAAGTTCCGCCTTAGTGCCGCGTGTTTTGGCTTCGATTCCTTCTTTGGTGACGAAAGAGGCCTGATTCTGAGCACTTCCGATCGCAGACGCCGGATTGACGACAATCATATCGGCGGCTTTTGATTCGAGTTTCTTGAGCGCATTTTCTGCAAGATTGTCGGTCTCGGCAGCAAAACCGATAACTGCCGAGCAGAGGCCGGAATGGCCGACATAGGAAAGAATATCGGGATTTTTAACGAGTTTGATTGTTAAAGTGTCCTGATTTTTGTCTTTCTTAAGCTTGCTTTCCGAGTATTCGGCAGGACGCCAGTCGCCGACAGCCGCTACACCGATGAAGGCATTGGGCTTTTTCTCGGCGAGCTCTTTTTTGACCGCATCAAACATCTCTCGAGCTTGGCGAACAGGAATGACTTTTGCTTTGTCCGGGTAGGACACGGAAACCGGACCGCTGACAAGCGTGACCTCGGCGCCGGCGCGAACCGCAGCGGCAGCAATAGCAGCCGCCTGTCGTCCGGAAGATCCGTTGGTGATTCCGCGAACCGGGTCAAAAGGCTCAAATGTCGGACCGGCTGTCATTAAGACTCGCTTTCCGGAAAGGATCGAGGGTGTAAAAAAAGCTTCGATGTCTTCCAGAATCTGCGTCGGTTCCCGCAGCCGTCCCTCTCCGACATCGCCGCAGGCCTGGCTGCCTGCTTCCGGGCCGGAAAATAAAACGCCGTCGCCTTTAAGTGTTTGGACATTTCTTACCGTCGCCGGGTTTCTCCACATCTGCACGTTCATCGCAGGGCAAAGCATGAGCGGGCATTCCCGTGCAAGAAGAGTGCTGGAGACTAAGTCATCAGCGATGCCGTTGGCGGCTTTTGCAATGATGTTGGCCGTTGCAGGAGCAACGACGATGAGATCTTTATTCTTGCGGAGAGAAATATGCGGAAGCCGCATTTTTGGATCCCAAAGATCCTCGGCGACCGGCTTCCCGCTGAGTGCCTCAAACGTCAGCGGCCCCACGAACTGCGCGGCGGCCTTGGTTATCATGACTTCGACGTCGGCGCCGGCCTTAACCAGCAATCGAAGAAGTTCGCAGGCTTTGTATGCAGCAATACCGCCGGTGACGCCTAAAAGAATACGTTTTCCCTGAAGAGACATTATCAATTTCCGATTAGTTCTTCTTTCCGAAGAACTCAGCCAGGACGACAATACCGGCGCCGCAGCAAATGCAGATGTCGGCAATATTGAAGGCAGGCCAGTGATAGGAACCTAAATGGAAGTCCAAAAAGTCGACGACCACGCCGATGGTGAAACGATCCCAGGCGTTGCCGAGCGCACCGGACAGAACTAAAGCAAGGCCGAGACACAAAAATTTGCGAGAGCTATTGCGGGCGATGATGATGCAGATCACCAAGCTCACAATGATGGCAAGACCTGCAAAAAGCGGACGCTGCCAGCCGCCGGCATCGGCTAAAAAGGAAAAAGCCGCCCCGCTGTTGTACGCGACGACTAAGTTGAAGAAATCCGTGATTCGATCGACATCGCCGGTAATGAGACGATGCTGAATCCAGTTTTTGGTCCACTGATCGAACCCGGTCAATGCCAGTGCAAAAACCAGCCAGCCCAAAAGGGCCGGCCAGTTCCACTGTCTAACGGAAGAGACAGTTTTTCTCATTAGGCAAAGCGTCTGGTTTCAGGTGTGCCGAAAAGGTTACCGACGCAGCGGCAGCACAGTGTCGGATAGTTTTTATCTTCTCCGACGCTTTCTTTGTACTGCCAGCAGCGTTCGCACTTCTTAGCTTCGCTGGGTTTCACGGTAATGACGCGCTCCGGGCTGACGCCGTCAAGTGTGACCTTGCTGGTAATCATGACGAAGGCGGCTTCATCGCCCAGTCCCTTGATGAGGTCATATTCTTCCTGGGGCAGCTTCAAGGAAACTTCAGCCTGCAAAGAAGACCCGATCAGGCCTTTTTCACGCTGGCGTTCGATTTCCATCTGAACATTTGAACGAAGATCGCGGATGATGGACCACTTATTCAGCAGTTCAACGCCTTCCTTCACGTTCGGAAGTTCGGTAAAACGTTCAACGAAGATCGTGCCCTTGTTCTCCGGATTGAAGACGGCATAGGCTTCTTCAGCGGTGAACGAAAGCGCCGGGGCGAGCAGTTTGAGAAGGGCGTCGGTGATGTACCACAAAGCGGTCTGAGCAGAACGACGTGCCACGCTGTCAGGTGCGGTGGTATAGAGACGATCCTTGAGAATATCCAAGTAGAAGCCGCCCAAGTCTCCGCTGGCAAACAGCTGGAGAGCAGCGTAAGCAGTGTGGAACTGGTACTGGTCGTACTTGTCAAGAATTTCTTCCTGAAGCGCCTTCATGCGGGCAATGGCCCAGCGATCCAGTTCTACCATTTCTTCAACAGGAACAGCATCCTTCTTGATATCGAAGTCGCTGGTGTTGGCAAGCAGGAAACGGATCGTATTTCTGAAACGGCGATAAGCGTCAACGGTGCCTTTCAGGATCTTTTCGCCGAGAGAAATTTCTCCGGTGTAGTCCGAAGAGGCAACCCACAGACGAAGAATTTCAGCTCCGTACTTATCGTTGATTTCAGACGGTGCAATGACGTTGCCGAGCGACTTGCTCATCTTGCGGCCTTGTTCGTCAACGGTGAAGCCGTGTGTCAGAAGTCCTTTGTACGGAGCGCGGCCGTCGATAGCGCAGCCCGTGAGAAGGGAGGAATGGAACCAGCCGCGATGCTGGTCGCTGCCTTCGAGATACAGATCGGCCGGATAAGTCAGCTTGTCTGCGTGAGAGCCTCTCATCACGGTCATGTGCGTTGTACCGGAGTCAAACCACACGTCGAGTGTATCTTTGGACTTCTCGTACATTTTCGGTTCCAGATCGGTAAGTTCAGCCGGAGTCAGACGAGTCCAAGCTTCGATACCTTCTTTCTCAACAACGTCAGCGACTTTGTTGAGAATCTTCATCGTCTCGGGATGCAGTTTGCCCGTTTCTTTATGAATGAGGAAGGGCAGCGGAACGCCCCAGTTTCTCTGACGGGAAATACACCAGTCAGGACGGTTGGCGATCATATTGTGGAGGCGAACTTCGCCCCATTCAGGAACGAACTGGGTTGCTTCGACCGCTTCCAAGGCTGTCTTGCGAAGAGGATCTTTCGGATCATTCTCATTGATGACGCCTTGAGTATCCGCATTAGCTTCGTCCATGCGGATAAACCACTGATTGGTAGCACGATAAATCAACGGTGTCTTATGGCGCCAGCAGTGCATGTAGCTGTGCATGACATCGCCGCGAGACAGCAGGTTGCCGGTAACAGCAATGGTATCGAGAATTTTGTTCTTAGCTTTCCAGACGTTCAAGCCGCCGAAAAGCGGCAGAGAAGCGGCATATTCGCCGTTGCCCTGGACCGGATTCAAGATCTCATCGTTGGTGAAGCCTGCGCTCTTGCAGGAGATGTAGTCGTCAACGCCATAGGCAGGAGCCGAGTGAACGATACCGGTACCGGATGTGGATTCGACGTAGTCAGCAAGAAGAACCGGGGAGAAGCGATCGTAGAAAGGATCGAGCGTTGCCAGAGGATGCTTAAAGCGGATGCCCTTGAAAGCTTCTCCCTTGGCCTTGGCGATAACTTTGCCTTCCATGCCGTAGCGCTTGAGGGCTTCTTCATAGAGCCCTTCGGCAAGAATGAAGTTGCGGTTCGGAGTTTCAACGAGAACGTACTCCAGATCCGGATGCATGTTCAAAGCCTGGTTCGCCGGAATGGTCCAGGGCGTCGTTGTCCAAATGACGACAGCGGTCGGTTTTTCCAGCTTGACGCCGAATACGTCTTCCAGCTTGCCTTTGTCTTCGTCGGAGATCGGGAAAGCAACGTCTAATGTCGGGGACTGGCGGTCCTTATATTCGACTTCGGCTTCAGCCAAAGCGCTTTGGCAGTCGAAACACCAGTTCACGGGTTTCAGGCCGCGATAGATAAAGCCTTTGCCCAGAATTTCGCCTAAAGCACGGATTTCTTCTGCTTCGGTTTCCGGACGCATGGTGAGATAAGGATCATCCCAGTCACCCAACACGCCGAGTCTCTGGAAACCGGCCATCTGAGACTTGACCTGCTCTTTTGCATAGGCGCGGCACTTGGCCATGACTTCTTCTTTCGGAAGATTTTTACCGTATTTCTTTTCGATCTGAATTTCAATCGGCATACCGTGGCAGTCCCAGCCCGGTACGTACGGAGCATCAAAGCCTTCCAATGTTCTGGATTTAAGAATGATGTCCTTCAAAATTTTGTTGACTGCGTGACCGACGTGAATGTTTCCGTTGGCATAGGGAGGGCCGTCATGCAGAAGAAAGCGCTTTGCGCCTTTGCGTGCAGCACGCACTTTACCGTAAACGTCTTTTTCCAGCCATTCTTTAATCCAGGCCGGTTCGCGCTTCGGTAAGTTGCCGCGCATCGGGAAGGGTGTATCGGGTAAATTCAGAGGATATTTTTTATCTTCAGCCTGAGGCTGTTTTTTTTGAGAAGAGTCAGTCATTTTAGTCCTTGGCCCCCTCGGGCTCTTCAAGGGTTAATCAAAAATCAGATACGAAGTCCTAAGATCTGTTTGGCTTTGAGCTGATCGTCGGCAATTGCCGCGCCCAGTTCTTCAAGGGAACCGAATTTCTTTTCATCTCTGATCTTGGCGAAAAATTCGACCTTAACATCCTGATCGTAAAGATCGCCGTGGAAATTAAAGAGATGAGTCTCCAAAAGATACTCGCCGTGATCGTCCACCGTCGGTCTTCTTCCGACGCAAGCGACGCCTTCTACCGGGCGCGGGCCGATCCCGTGAGCCTTGACGGCATAAACGCCTTCAATGGCAGGTTTGGCCTTGGAATGCGGCGGCAGGATGCGCTGGTTGATTGTTGGGAAGCCGAGCGTGCGTCCGAGCTGTTTGCCGTGCAGAACCCGACCGCTGATCATGTAGGGACGTCCTAACATGTAGTTGGCTGTCGGAATATCGCCTTCGGCCAAAGCGTGGCGAATGCGCGAGCTCGAGATCGGCGCATGTGTGTGAAAAAGCATCGGCATGGGATGGACTTCAAAATGAAATTCTTTTCCTAGCTGTTCTAAAAGCTTGATGTCTCCGGCGCGTTTGTCTCCGAAACGAAAATTTTCTCCGACAGTCACCCAACGGGCGTGAAGGCCGTCCACAAGGATTTCTTTCACAAAGTCGTAGGGAGAAAGCGAAGCTAAATGTTCATTAAAGCGAAGAATATAAACACGCTGAATACCGCAGGCTTCAATAGCTTCCACTTTATCGTGCAGACTTGAGATGCGGCGGGGCGCGGCTTCCGGATTAAAAAATTCGCGGGGATGAGGTTCGAAAGTTAAAACAGCCGGGCAGAGGAGTCTGGCGTGTGCTGCTTCGACAACTTCGTGAAGAAGAGCTTGGTGACCGCGGTGAACCCCGTCGAAATTTCCGATGGCAACCGCACAGTCAAGACGTTCTTCAGGACTCGGCAGTCCCCTAAAAACCTTTTTCATCCTTAGTGTTCCGTGAACAAAATAATCAGTTTCAAAAACAGAGTTCGGACACGAGTAAAAAATTGGTCCGAACAACTGATTATAAAAGACGCTCGGCAAAGGCTCGGACGGATGAATATGAAAATTCTTGTTAGAAAAGCCTTTTCTTTCAAAACCTGCGGCGAACAGTGGCAAAATCTCGGTATTCATTACGAACACATCCGATCATGTCTAAAAATATCGTTGTCTTAATCTCAGGAAGAGGCAGTAATTTCAAAGCGGTTTACGAACGTTCCGTTCAGGAAAATTGGCCGGAGAAGTACGATGTCCGCATTTCCGGCGTCATCTCCAACCGCCCGGAAGCCGGTGGACTCGCTTTTGCAAAGGAAAACAACATTCCTTTCAAGGTGATTGATCATAAGGAATTTCCGACTCGAGAGGCTTTTGAAGAGGAGCTGATTAAGGCCTGCGAGGACTTCGATGCCGACCTTATTGTTCTGGCCGGCTTTATGAGAGTTTTGACACCGTTGTTCGTTAATGCTTTTGAAGGAAGAATTCTTAACATCCATCCTGCACTGCTTCCGATGTTCCCCGGACTTCATACCCACGAAAGGGCGTTAGAAGCCGGAATTCGAATTCACGGTGTTACTGTTCACTTTGTCTCGGCAGTATTAGACGGAGGTGCAATCGTAGGACAGGCTGCAGTGCCCGTTCTCGCAGGTGATACACCCGATGAACTGGCAGCGAGGGTTCTGAAGCAGGAACACATCCTCTATCCTCGTGCCGTGCGTCTTGTTGCCGAAGGAAGAGTCAGGTTAGAAAACGGCCGAACGATCATGGATAGAGAAGCAAGTCAGGAACTTGCGATTTTCGGCTGATCGGTTTTGCCACTCGGAGTAATAAATTGGAATCTAAAACGAATAGAAGCGGGGCCGCTCGTCCGAGCAGACGTCGGGAAGCGCCCAAGCGTCATTTAACGGATCGTCAGCGCGCTGCCAAAGAACGTTTGGCTCGTATGTCGCCGGAAGAAAGAAGAACGCACGACCCGAAGAAGGCGCCCAATCCTCGAATGAAGAGCACACACAACGGTGAAGTCCGTATTACTTCTCTGATTGTGGACGAACTTGCGAAGGCCTTGCGCAAGCTCCTAAAACTGGACGGTCCGGCAGATGTTCTGATGAGTCTTTATTTCAAGAACGCCCGTCATTTGGGTCCGCGTGAAAGAACTATCATTGCCGAGGCGATCTATTACACGATGCGTCATCTCTCGATGATCACTTGGCGTATGGCGCCTGTTTGTCCGGCCAAAGCGCCGAAGCTGACGGGCTTGCTGACACTAGCGCTCCAGTATGGTATCGACAATATTCCAGACGCCATCCTCGGACGCGAAAAGGAACCGTTGAAGAATATGCTTCGCCCGAAGAATTCCGAGGCTCCGAAGGAAATTCAGGCGGAAGTGCCGAAATGGCTCTATGACAAGGCCGTGGTCCAATACACCGATCACAAAGCACTGTTTGAGGCTATGCAGCAGGGTGCTCCGCTGGATCTGAGAGTCAACACGCTTAAAGCAACGCCGGAAGAAGTCATTGAAGAACTGACCCAGCACGGTGTACAGGCAGAAAAAGGTCAGTACTCTCCGGAATGCGTTCGTTTGAATGTTAAACCGGCATTGACCCAGTGGCCGATCTATAAAGAAGGCAAGGTCGATGTTCAGGATGAAGGTTCTCAGCTGATTGCCCGTTTGGTTCAGCCCAAACGCGGTGAAATGGTTTGTGACTTCTGTGCCGGCGCCGGCGGTAAGACGTTGGCATTGGGCGCACTGATGAAGTCCACCGGCCGCATCTACGCTTTCGATGTCAACGAAAAGCGTTTGGCAGGACTGACACCGCGTATGCGCCGTGCCGGTTTGTCCAACATCCATCCGGCTGTGATCCGCAATGAGCATGACTTGCGCGTGAAGAGACTGTACGGAAAGATGGACAGAGTCCTTGTGGACGCTCCGTGCTCCGGCACCGGAACGTATCGCCGTAACCCGGACTTGAAGTGGAGATTCGGAGAAGAAGAGCTGGATCGAATCAACGAGATTCAGAAATCCGTCATTCGCTCTGCTGCTAAGATGCTGAAGGCCGGCGGGCGTTTGGTCTATGCCACATGCTCGATCCTGCAGAGAGAAAATCAGGACGTCATCAATGACTTCTTGGCTGAGAATCCTGACTTCCGCCTGCTGAATTCTTACGAAATCTTAGGCAAGCAGGGAATTGAAATTTCTCCTTACCAAGCCCAGAGATTCGGTGACTTCTTCGTGATGCTGCCGCAGCTCAACGGTACAGACGGATTCTTCGGTGCCG
>ERZ791903.476-NODE-476-length-55521-cov-3.340371_pt1 | contig 55521 bp, 46 predicted proteins | sample MGYA00510148_ERZ791903 | MGnify/ENA primary metagenome ERZ791903 (study PRJEB30046, sample SAMN00792080) | human gut metagenome | study: EMG produced TPA metagenomics assembly of the A metagenome-wide association study of gut microbiota in type 2...
TTACTCAACTAGCTTTTCCAGTTAGTATTATTTCTTTCGTTTTATTGTCATTATCTTTCCATTCCAAAAAGGATTTATCCTTTTTTCTTAACTGTTTTATCCGGAACTTTTTATACATAATCTTGCCTTTTATCCCTTTTATCTTCGGATTACTTATAACTTTACTTATTTATTCGCCGGATAAAGAGCAGTTTGTTTTCAAACCCTCTACTATCATTTCTTACATAATATTTTTAAGTTTTATTTTTGCCACATTAAAATCTCCTTGCGAAATTAAATTCCAGAAAGATTGGTTGTGGATAACAAGTTCTATTGCAATTTGGTTTACTTTCTTGCTTTTATGCATAATTTGCTTTGAGAAAAGCAAATCTATTTTTGAACTAAGAGATTATGTTCAACCTTGGGTGACGGTCTTTTCTAGGTGCACATCCCTGGTCTCCGGCACATGTCTATTTGGTGTCATTTACAGTCGAACAAGGCTTAAAAAAATCTATTTCGCCTCCACTGGAATTATTGGCTTCATTCTTGCAGCTGTTGTTCTTCAAACTCGTTCCGTCCTTCTTAGCCCCTTATTGGCAGCCTGTTTACTGTTTTTTTATTTCTTTAAGCAACAAAAAATTGGTCTAAAACCCATTGCTATAACTACTTGTGTTTTCGTCATAGTTTCCTCATTGTCCATCTTGTTTCTCTCGGAACGTGTAGTGAAGGGAACTAATGAGCTAGCCTCTAGCGGAAATTTTTCAGAAATTCAAGAAGTGATAAATAAAGTTGAGACGAACACACCATTGACCACCACGGAAAGCCAGATTTTTTCCTCCTTAAACACTAGCATGGGCGGAAGAATGGCCGCATGGTCTACGGTAACTAAAATTTCTAAGGAACATTTTTTTTGGGGAACTGGTGAAGGTCGGTTAGACCACTTTATTAATGTACGGAAACTTTTTAAATCTTCTGGAAACTTTGTTGTCCATTTTCACAGTGACTTCCTCCAAGTTTTTGTTGTTGGCGGCTTTTTTCTGCTGTTTTGTATGGTGTTGACGCAATTTCTTTTATTTTTCAGGGCCGTACGGAACAAAAATTGGTTACAAATATTCCTTATAGTGAGTATGATCACCTTTGGATTAGGAGAGTTTTCATTGATTGATGCCCAAACCATGTTAGTTTTTATTTCTGCGTGGATAACTTCCTCCTTACTTTTCGACCCAAAAAAAAATCGTAAAGGCTGTTAGTGACTTCTATTCGATTAGTTGGTCCTTCAGCCCTCCTCTCTTTATAGAAAATGCTTTTTACTGTACATTGATCGTTTCTCTTGTCTACAAGTTGCAATTGGTGCTTTTAACATGAAAAATAGCCACAGTTACAAAAAATTTAATGAGGCTCAAGAAATAAACTGCTTAGAAGACCATATCTTATTACTTGCAAAAAAATACAAAGAACAGCCAATAGAAATCGCCCAAGAACTCGTTGAAGAAACAAAAATTACAACCTCGGCTAGTCAAACAAAAAACATCGGAATTTTTTATCCAAGGTTTTATGATGGTGGTGTGGAACGTGTGATAAGCCTTCAAATTCCTTTGTTCTTGCGATTAGGATTTACTGTGGTCTTAATTACTGAAGAAATAAGACCTGAGTTGGAGTATTCCTTGCCTATCGGTGTTAAAAGACGAACGATTCCGAAACATCTAGATCAGGGAAGAGTTAGAGAACTAAGCCTGGTCCTGAGAGAGGAAAACATTGATACGGTTATTCATCATGCTTCGACTTCTCTGAATCTCATTTGGGACTTGCTGGTTACACAGTTATTAAGAAAAAAAGCTATTGTGTGTAGGCATGAGATTATTTGCACTAGTCTTTTGCAGGGCACAAAACCGAAAAGGTTGATGAAACTAATACTTGAACCTCTAATTTATCGACTTAGCAATATGTTAGTCGTATTAGGAAAAATGGAGGAAGACTATTTTCGTGCCCTTGAAGTTAAAGCTAAATTCATCCCAAACCCAAGGACGTTTGAGTTTAAAAAGAATCCCCATTCTCTGAAACAATCACGAAAAAAGGTTGTCTGGATAGGAAGGTTGGACCAGTCTACAAAAAACTTCAAAGCCGCATTAGAAATAATGGCGTTACTTGCTAAGCAAGAGGATAAGGTTGAATGTCACCTAGTAGGACCAGAATCAGATCTCACTTCTCGCCGCTACGTTGAAGACTTCATCGTCTCAAAAGGATTATCTGGAAGAATAATTTGGGATGGTAGATGTAAGAATATCGGCAACTTACTCCAAACAGCATCAGTTCACCTTCTGACTAGTTACGTTGAGTCCTTTTCCATGTCAATTTTAGAAAGCAAGTCTTACGGGGTTCCTTTAGTTTTATTTGACCTCAGCTATCTTGACCTTCTTAAAGATGGAAAAGGGTTCATTAGTATTCCCCAAGGTAAAATTAAAGAATGCGCAGAAGCTATTTTGAAAATTATTAGAAACCCGGAGTTGGAGGGGAAATTATCTGATGAAGCGTTCGAATCAGTAAATTCTTTTTATAAAAATGCTGAACTGGAGAAGTTGTGGAAGAACATTCTTCTCGGTACTAACCAAGAAGATTTTTCTCCCAAATCTCAAGAGTTTTCTAATTTTGTTAGACTTCAAAATAGTTTATTAAAGGTGGGTTTATCAAAAGAAACTTCTAACTTTTCAATAAAAAAAATAAAGTCCAGTCTTTTAAAAAAAATATGCAGAATTAGAAAAAAAATCTCTAATTGTTTATAAGAATAAAAATTAATCTTATTCTTCTTAAATGTTTCTAAAATGAAAATATGTTTTGTAAATCTGGCTTCAGGTTATAGCGGTGGAGAAAATCAAACTTTTTTTCTTGCAGATCAACTTCTGAAAAATAAGATTGAAGTCATAGCAGTAACGAACCCCAAAAGTCTTTTGACACGAAAATTAAAATCCATTGGCATCAAAACTGTTTGTTCAAATCATCCTCTAAGAGGCCATTTAAGTCCATTGTTACGTAATGTGGACGTTGTACATGCTCATGATGGACGTGCCGTTCATTGGGCATCTATTCATAAGACTTTGTTCAAAACCCCCTTTATTGTGACACGGAGGATAGATAACCTCATCCGAGAAAATTCATTTACTCACTGGAGTTATGGTCAAGCCGATCAATTAGTCGGAATATCTTCCAAGATATGTACCGTTTTATCTAATTTTGTTTCTAATAAAAGTAAAATTGAATTAATTCCCTCTTCACCAATCTCTTATGGTCTAAAGCAGGAAAGTATTGATAGAGAAAAAAACAAATATCTTGGACAGTTTATCGTAGTACAAGCTGCTTCCCTTCTCGAACATAAGGGCTTCGACACTTCGATAAAGGCGGCAAAATTACTGAAAGACCAAAATATAATATTCCTCTTTTTAGGTGAGGGTCCGTATCGAAATCATTTGATGAAATTAGCTGAGGGGCTCAGCAATGTTTTGTTTTTAGGCAAACAAAACGATATGGGCAATTGGTTTAAAATTGCAGACTGCATAATTTTACCTTCTAAAAATGAAGGACTCGGAAGCGTCTTACTAGAAAGCATGTTAGCGGGAACTCCTGTTATTGCTTCGAATACAGGGGGCATTCCAGATATTGTAAAAGACCGAAAGACAGGTCTTTTAATCAGTCCAAACGATGAAAAACAATTAGCTAGCGCAATTCAAGAGCTGTCAAAAAATAACCAATTAAAATCAGAGTTAGTTAACAATGCAAAAGAATTTATAAAGCCTTTTTATATTGAGAATACTTCAAAAAAGTATCTCCATATTTACAAGAGAATATTAGATACGTCATCTTATGACGTTTAGATTTTGAATGGCAATTTATTTTAGAGGCACTACTTATAGCGACACATGACGCTTCTATCAAGCTTTTTTCATTCTTGGAAACTAATCTGGGGAAATCACTTTTAAATATGTTCTTCTTATTCCGTCCGCGTAAGTAAAATTCTACAAAAATATCGAATGGAATATTTTTTATAAAAAAGAAGCCAAGAACTCAAGAGGATGGTAATGAACGACTTTGAAAAAAGCACAAATGCTGCAGATTCAAGTACCGCACTGCCATGGATTTTTTCTTACGTTCTTCTTTTGTTTATATTTTCAGGCATCTCATTAGGTTTTATTCGAGGCGCTCAACTTGCTGCTTTTTATATACCCCTCTCTATTCTACTTACTTTACGACTGAATAGTTTATTAAAAAAAATACTTTTCATCGTTAATGTGGGATTTTGTCTTATCGTCTCCTCTTTCTGCGGAATTCAAGGTTTTCTTTATGAAAACTACGAAGCTTCCATTGATTCTTCGTTTGTTGTAGAAGCGTTGGCTAACACGAATATTGATGAGGCTGTGAGCTATATAAAGGCCGGGCTAGAAGAATTATTAATCTGGGGACTCTCTTTTTTTTCAGTTTTCTTTTTTTGCACTATTTGTCTAACCAAAATTGCGCAACTTAACATCCCAAGGTCAAAAAAATACTTAATTTTTATAGCCGTCTTAGCATTTATATTTATATTCTCGTTTTACCAGGACTCTTGGCGCAAAAAATTTCCCCTATTTGTTTATGTTGGCTTATTCAACGCCGTGAACACCCAACAAGATTATTGGAGAGATATTGAGAAGGAGAACAAGCGCTATTTGTTAGCAGCTAAAAACCTTGTTTCAAGTGTAGCAGAGGACCCTAAAACGATAGTCTTGATTATCGGTGAGAGTACATCGCGCGAAGATATGTCGTTGTACGGATACTCTCGGAACACAACTCCTCGGTTAAAGGAAATTGAAGTAAAAGATCCGCTTTTCATTAAAACGAATGAAGCATATTCGACAAGATTTAGCACAGTCTCAGCTTTCAATTCAATGTTGGAATTTGACATCAATAAACCGTCTGGAGAACATGTCCATTTACTGGCTTTGTTCAAGGAAGCGGGTTATCACATCACTTGGATCAGTAATCAAGACGACTTGGGGATAGAGGCTGAATATTCGAGTTTTGCTGACAATCTAGTAAAAATGAATAGGCAGCCCGGGAGATCTAGTATGTCCTTTGACGAGAAAGTAATTCCCGAACTAAAGAATGCTTTGTCCCAAAACTATAGAAAGAAATTGATAGTAGTTCATTTGATCGGTCTTCATCCCCATTTTGCTCTGAGGTTTCCGAAAGGAACCAAAGCAACATGGAATAAGGACGACGACGTTAGCAGGTTTCTAAAAGAAATGGGGCGTTCGCAAAGAACGCTGATTCTTAAAGAACAATATAACCTTGGAATGTTATATCAGGACAAAATCATTTCTGAAACTCTTCTAATAACGAAGGATGCTACAAAAAACACTCCTTGCGATTGGATTTACCTTTCTGACCATGGGGCAGAATCGGGAAATCGAGGCGATTTTGTTGGTCACTCCTCAAAAACGCTTGGGGGTTATACAATTCCGTTCCTTTTTTGGAGCAATAAAAAAAACCTCGCGCAAAAGCGTGAACTTTTAATCAACAGACCTTTTAGAGCGGATTGGCTCTCTTTCTTGCTCTTAGATCTAGCAGGAATCAAATGTAAGTTTTCATTCGACAACAAATCTTGGCTGGATCAAGATTATCGTTGGAGCGAGCCGGAAATTATCACCTCTCTAAAAACAAAAAAGTGATTTAGGAAGATTGAAAACGGTCTCTCACTGATTACAGGCTTTCGAAACAAACGGGTTTTCGTTACCCTGGAGCGCCTGTATTTTCTTAGCCCTTTCACATTCCCACTTCTGGACCGGATAGGATTTATCCCAAACATCCATCAGTCTCGCTTGACTTGGGCTCATTCGGAAATAATCGGGATACGCGTAGGCCATATACTTATAAGTCCTTGCAATTACTCCTCTTGAAGCTTGAGGAGGTTCTGCTTTATTGCCTGAAATTTTCATTGCACAGGAACCGAATGTATTGGGAATGCTGCTGGAAAGTATCTCAAAATTCTTATTTCCTCTTTCTGCATTGACTGCTCCGATGGACGGATAAAGGTTATACATGTCGCTTTGCATGAACCGAAACATAACATTTTCTTTTTCTGCACACTTTCTTCCTTTAAACGCCCTGCCCCTGTTGTCGATACACCTAGGAGAGCCCTCACGCCATTCAGTAAAAAATCTTCCGAAGTTTTCCGCCGGCACTACATGTTCCCACTCAACACGTGAGGCTCGCTTTTGATGAACAGCAGTCTCAAAACCCGAAGGAAGGCGGATATTTTTATTTTCATCAAAGGGTGCTTGACAATAAAGCGTAACTCTATGACCAGGTACAACAAATTGTTCTAGTGCTTTCTTAGCTTTGTTAAAACTTTGGAACGTTAGGTTCCCTGCCGGTTCCTCGCGTCCGAATGCAACTGAAAGGTCGACCAAAAACGTCAAAACTAAAAAAAATGAAATCAAAGGCTTCATCGAGCTTGTCCACAAGAATCTAGGAAGGAGCATTATAAGGATCTCGTTTTTCCTCGCCGGTGCTTCTCCCAAAGGAACAAATAAAACGTTCGTAAAAGATCTTGAATGGATGGAGTCTGGAAACTGCTCTTTTATCAAAAAAGCAAAAAGTTAAAAACTCTATGATCACCAAGCTAAACGAATGGTAGCCTCGATTATTTCAACACTGCTTTAAGTTGAACCGACTTACGTGTCAAGACTAATTGGCAAGCAATAATCTCCCGAAAATTTGTCCGGAGGGGAGACCGTAAAACTCAACTCTTGCATGGGCGAATTCTCCTCTTTAAGTTTTATCTGACTCTTAACCAAAAGAGAAGATCGTGAATATTAATGAACACTCAATTTCTTGGAAGTTGAATGCTTTATAGGATGAAAGGCTTCTGAGCCTACGGAAACTCAAGTCTTAAAATTTGGCCACAGCGGTAGTAATTCGCCTCTAGCGCCGGAAATATCTGCATCTCATTTGATAGTAGATCGATACTTTAAGCTGGCACTACCTCTACCCATAATGCTACTCCGGCTGGAAAAGGAGCTTCAGGAAGTCAGAAAAGTTAAATGGAGCGCTCATATCTCCCCATCCATAACACCAAAGAAGCCCCACCAAAAACAACCCAATAATCTCCACCAGAATCGAGGTGGCAAGAAAAAAAGATAGAAATGAATCTATTTTTTTCGAAGTTTGGTAACTAAGCATCATAAGCAAGTCTTCCCTATTTACCTATTTTTAAACGCTCATCCTTTTTTTAATATAATCCAACGGCCCGCAACCTAAACTTAGTTCCTTCTCTATTCGGGTAAATCCACTCTTTCTATTTTGAAAATCACAGGTCTCGTCCCATCAGAACAACACGCAATCATAGTGTTTTCTTCCTTCATCCAGCCTTTCATAATCGAACCGCCCTGCAATCCGGTGTAGATGTACCTTGAGATTGCATCCCAAGCCTCAGAGCAAAAAGGCTTAGCGGGGCCTCCGGCTATCTCTTTTGGATTCCCTGTTGTTGACACTAACGTATTTAAACCGCACTCCCAAAAGCTGTCCCTACCTTCTTCACGATAAAAGACAAAAACATCGCCTTTGTTGTATACAGGACATTTTCCTGAGCAAGGATTTTGACAATACTCACGCTGAAGATCTTCATAAAGCAGAGTATCCAACACAGTTACTTTCACGCGATGTTTCATTTTGACTCCAATCAAATGATTAGGCAGGGACTTGAGTAAATCCCCGCCTAAGCTAAGTTACTTATTTCTGTTTAGCGATATCTTTCGCCGCAATACGTCCGAACGTCAGCGCTTTTCCAAAAGCCGAACCAGACATATAGCCGGCGCCGTGAACACCGCCGGTCATTTCTCCGGCTGCCCACAATCCCGGAATGACTTCTCCGAAAATATTCTGAACCTTTGAATCCTTATTAATTCTCAAGCCGCAATACGTCGCAATGACAGCTGCTGTCGCGGGCATGATGTAGAACGGTCCTTTATCTAACGGAAGCGGTTTGCCGCTGGTATCCACTAACGTCTTGCGTCCGAATGCATCGGATGAATCTTTTATGCCTTCGTTGTACTCCTTGACAGTTTTAACAAGAGCCTCAGGATTGAGTCCGGCTTTGCGAGCGGCTTCCTCAATGGAATCACCAGCATAAATCCAATCCGGCACTTTATTCTCTTTAACAATAGGCTCAATCAATATCCTGCCTTGAGGGTTATTTTTGTAGTCGTTTTCAACCATTTGACGGTCAAAAACAATAAAGCTTTTACCTTCAGGTTGAGCCAGAGCATAATCACCGAGAATCTTATAAGACTGAGATTCATCTACAAAGCGTTTTGCATTTTTGTTAACGATGATTCCACCGGACCAATAAATAGTTGAGAGTTCATCGATGTGTTTCGGATTCAATTTAAAACCATAAGTAGCTTTAATGTAAGCAACATCGAGCATGTCGGCCCCGACAGCTAAGCCCATTAAGACCCCGTCTCCCTGCGTCCCTGCTCCTGCGATCGAAACTGCATTTTCAAGCGGAGGATTGTATCTTCCTAACAATTCAGGGTTTCTTGAAAAGCCGCCGGCGGCCAAAAGGACGCCTTTCTTCGCTAAGACGAATTGTTTTTTGCCTTTGTGCTCAATTTCAACACCTGCAATCTTGCTGTGATCTTTGTTCCAGACCAAACGCAGGACTTTTACTCCTGTTTCAATCTTGACTCCGCCTTTCTTAGCGTAAGCAGCCATGGCCGTCAGAATCTGAGAAGTCACAAAGTGATGAGATCTCGGAACACTTTGATAACCTTGATGGGCCACCGTGTCAGGGTGAAGGTTGAGCTTATTGAGGATAAAGTCGTATTGTTCATTCGCAGTTTGAACAAAAGCCTTTACCACATCGGGATTGTTCTTGTTCTTCCCCGCTCTCATCATATCTTTAAAAAACAGATTTTGTGAGTCTTTAATCCCCTGTTTTTCCTGCTCTTTAGTACCGGCCACGGTAAACATACCGCCGTTTAAAACAGAAGATCCTCCGAGAAAACTCTGCTTTTCGAAAAGAACAGCTGAAAGTTTTTCATCAGCTGCTACGGTTGCTGCTGACAAGCCGGCAGCGCCGCCTCCGACGATCACGATGTCATATTCTACATCCCATTTTTGCGGAGCTTCCAGTTGAGCAAATGCCGGTGCACTCATCATCAATGCGCTGACAGTCATGCCCTTGAATAGGTTTCTTCTTGAAACTTCCATCACTTTCTCCTTTGTGAAAATGCGGACCTGCGAGAATCCAGTGAAGAAGCTGTTTAATTACTGAATGAGCCTCTGCAGGCCGCTTCGTTAACGGCTAACTATTCTTTTAAATCAGTTAGCCTTAAATACTGTTTGACCGGCCACTCTTCCGAAACTGAGGGCCTTTGCATAGCCTGAACCGCTCATGTAACCTGCCCCGTGGAGACCGCCGGTTACTTCTCCTGCGGCATAAAGACCGGGAATTGCATCTCCGAAGACATCAATAACTTGAGTGTTTGCGTTGATGAGCAGGCCGCAGTAAGTTCCGAAAATAACGCTCGAAGTTAGGAATACAAAAAACGGTGCTTTCTCGATTTTTACGAGCTTTCCGGTTTTTCCTTCCAGATGCTGGCGGCCGAACTCTGTGTCGGCGCCGTTTGCGACATCTTTGTTGTACTTTTCAATCGTTTTCTCTAGTTCAACGCCATCAAGTCCTGCTTTCTTAGCGGCTTCCGCTACTGTGTTCCCAGAATAAACGTAGTCAGGGATCTTGCCTTCCGGAATCGGGAGCCACATTCGCGAAAGAGCGGGCGTGTCTTTTACCGCTTCTCTGACAATATCGCTGTCAAAAACCGTATAGGCCTTTCCTTCCGGCTGTTTGACCGCCTGCTCGCTGATCTCCATATAGGTTTTGGATTCATCAACGAATCGCTTCCCATCTTTATTGACGACAACACCTCCGTTAAATTGGATAAAAGACAATTCACTAATGTCTGTCATGCCTTTCTTAGCGCCGAAGGTTGCAGCGATAAAGGAAGTATCTCTAACATCGGCACCGTAAGCTTGTGCCATTAACATTCCTTCACCTAGAGAACCTGTGCCTGAAAGTACCTGCACATCTTTGAGATACGGAGCAAAACGCTGAAGGACCTGCGGATTTCTTGCAAACCCGCCGGAAGTAATGATGACGCCTCTTTTAGCATGAAAACTCAGAATCTCTTTCTTAGCATTAACCGCTTTAACACCGCAGATTCTTTTTTCCTTTTCATCCCAATACAATCGTGAGGCTGAAATCCCTGTTAAGATTTTTACGCCATGCTCCTGCGCAAATTTCGTCATGACTTTAATAACTTCCGGCGCCTTAAATTGATGTGACCGAGGAACTGATTGACCGCCCTGATGTTCCAGCGTGAAGGGATGGACATTTAACACACTTTCCATCCACTCATACTGCTTTAACGCTGCTTGAGAAAGAGCTTCCGGAAGCCCTTTTTGATTGAAGTGTTTGCCGACTTCATACAAATCTTTCGCATAGAGTTCCGGAGAATCTTTAATGTTCCTGGATTTCTGTAATTTCGTTCCTCCGACGGCAAACATCGCGTCGGTAATGAGAGACGATCCGCCTAGAAAGGGTCTTTTCTCAAGAACAAGAACTGAAGCGCCTAGTTCTGATGCCGCGCAAGCTGCTGACAAACCGGCGCCCCCACCGCCCACAATAACAATGTCAAAATCTTCGTCGTATTTTGACGGAGGTTCAACAGGCATTGCCTCTGCACGCTTGAATAAAGAGAGGGCTGCCGCAGATCCGCTGAAAGTAAAAAATTTCCGTCTGGTGAATGTCATTTTTGCTCCTTAAATGGAAATTACGTCTTAAACCAGAAGATCGGTAAAAATTAAGTTGTCTTTCAGTCGGAAATACTAAGTAAAATTAATTAAATAATTCGATCGAAAACTAATAAGACTATTTCATTTTTTGGAACAATCAAATATGGATCGTCTAACTAAATTAGAAGTATTTTCAAAAATCGCTGAAACCGGTTCCTTCAATGAGACGGCACGTTCTTTAAACCTCTCCAGACCTACGGTGACGCGATTAATGGCAGAGCTGGAAAAGGATTTAAATCAAAAACTCTTGTTCAGAAATACACGAAGAGTTTCTTTGACTTCTGCAGGAGAAAGTTTTTTACCGAGAGCACGCGAACTGCTAAACATGGCTTCGGATATTTTCCATTCTCCACGGCACTCAGAAAAATACGACGGTCTTTACCGCATCAATATCGCGACAACGTATGCGAATTTCAAACTTCCCGTGCTAATCGAAGAATTTCAGAAGTTACATCCGGGTCTAAGGATAGAGCTGCTGCTATCGGCCTCTCCTCTGCCGCTGGTTCAAAATAGAATTGACCTGAGGTTTCAGATAGGGGGCAAAGTCAATCCTCTCTATATCAAGAGAAGCCTCGGGAAATCTAATTCATGGATGTGTGCTTCGCCCTCTTATTTAGACACGCACTCCAGACCGGAAACGATCAAAGACCTTCTCAAACAAGACCTTCTGCACAACTTAGTGATTGATGAAGACTTAGGTGAGGAACTTCTGCATGTCAAGGGACGAGGTGTCTACACTTGGTGGTTCACGCATGGCGAAAAAAGAGAAAAACTTAAAGTCGCACCTAAGTTTGCCTGCAATTACAGTGAACCGCTCTACCGAGCCTGCTTGCGGGGCCAGGGAATTGCTTATCTTCCGATTTCTGAGTCGCTTCTTGATGTCCTTGAAGGCCGCTTGGAAGTAGTCCTTCCTAAATATCGAGGCATCCTCGTTGATATTTGGGCCGTCTATGCATCCTCCGCGCACAAACCGCCTTTCACCGAAGAACTGCTCTCGTATGTTAAACGGGCATTTGAAACGATCTTGGCTAATCCGGTTGAACAAAGAGCCGAGGAGAATTAAACTTGCCTCGGCCAAAAAAATTACTGTGTTAATGAATTATTGAATACTGACAACTTGATAACCCCCGTCTTCTATGGGAGCTTTCACTTTTTCGGTATCAAAACCTTCAGGAACGGTTACTTTAGCTAGGCCATCCTCGAGAGATACCGACTGCACCGTAATACCGTCAATAGCTGAGAGTGCCTTGGTTACGGCTTTCACGCAGTGCTGGCACATCATGCCGTCAATCTTGATCGAAACGGTTTCTTTCGGCGTGGAAGCGATTTCAAAAGATGTAACCTCATAACCTTCCGTCTTGATCGCGTCCGTGACCTGTGCTTCAGACAAGGCACGATCTGCGCTGACGACAGCAGTCTTTTGCTCCAATGAAACATCGGCAGAAACAACGCCCTGAATTTTTTCTAATGCGCCTTTAACTGCTTTGACACAGTGTTCGCACATCATTCCTTCGACGCCTACTTTATAAACGAAGCCTGATGCGTCCTTCTGTTCAGTCTCAGCGGCAACATCAGCCATCTGTCGGAGTGAGGGAAGCATTACTTGATCAGAAGATTTATCACTGTTTCCTGAATCTCTCAGTACCGGTTTCCAGCCTCTCAAACGGAGCGCGTTCGTTACCACGCTCACAGAGCTCATGCTCATCGCTGCTGCCGCGATCATCGGATTCAGAATCCATCCGAAAGCCGTGTAGAAAACGCCCGCGGCAACCGGGATACCGATGATGTTGTAAATAAATGCCCAAAACAAGTTCTCACGAATATTGAGCATCGTCGAATGAGACAAGGCAGAAGCATTAACGACGTCGGACAAACGGCTCTTCATGAGCACCACATCGGCAGCTTCGATCGCGACATCTGTGCCGGCGCCGATCGCCGCTCCCACGTCTGCTCTCACAAGAGAAGGAGCATCGTTAATTCCGTCGCCCACCATAAGAACTTTCTTGCCCTTTGCCTGAAGTTCGCGAACGACAGCTTCCTTGTCTGCCGGCTTAACTTCGGCGCGGACATTCTTAATACCGACTCTGGCAGCCACGGCTTTTGCCGTTTTTTCATTGTCGCCGGTAAGCATCCAAACTTCTTTGCCCTTGGCCTGCATGGCTTCAATGGCCTGTTTGCTATCGGGACGAATCGGATCCGCAATGGATAAAAGTCCGATAAGTTGGCCGTCCGCAATCACGTAAAGAGGTGTTTTGCCTTCGTTGGCAAGGCCGTCCGCAAGTTCCTTGGTCTTTCCATCTTCCGAAGAAAGCACAGAGCTGTTGCCGACGCGAATTGCTTTGCCTTCACAGGTTCCGGAAATATTACCGAGCTGTTGGGAAAAGTTGGAAGCTTCTTTCAAAGGAAGATTCAATGCCTTGGCCCCTTCGACAATGGCAGTTGCTAAAGGATGCTCGGATTTCTGTTCTACAGAAGCAGCAAGCGTGAGAAGTTCTTCAGGCTTTACCTTTCCGAAAGCAATAACATCAGTCAAAGAAGGTTTGCCGGAAGTGACGGTTCCGGTCTTATCCAAAACAACGGCATCGACTTTTTCTAAAGATTCAATTGCTTCTGCGCTTCTGAATAGAATGCCGTTTCTTGCGCCTCGGCCGGTACCGACCATGATGGCAGTCGGAGTCGCTAAACCTAATGCACACGGGCAGGAAATCACAAGAACCGATACGGCGATCTCAAGCGCAAACTCCCAGGAATAGCCGCACAGCATCCAAACAATGGCTGCAATAATTGCAATGCTGATCACCGTCGGAACAAAGATTCCGCTGACTTTATCTGCCAAACGAGCTACAGGCGCCTTGGTAGAAGTTGCTTCGTCCACTAATTTAATGATCTGAGCTAAAGCCGTATCGCCTCCGACCTTAGTTGCTCGCATTTCGATATAGCCTTGAGTCAGAAGCGTCGAAGCTGAAAGCTCATCCCCTTCTTTCTTATCAACCGGAATACTTTCCCCTGTAAGGGAAGATTCGTCCAGTGCACCGGAGCCTTTAACAACAATCCCGTCGACCGGGACTCGGCTCCCTGTTTTTAGTACAACGATATCTCCTACTTGTACAGAACTGACCGGAACTTCCGTCTCTGTGCCTTCTATTAAAACAGTGGCTTTATCAGGAACAAGAGACATCAGTTGAGAAATAGCGTCTGTCGTTTTATGTTTAGCTCTTGATTCAAAGTACTTCCCTAATGTAATAAGGGCAAGGATCATCGCAGCAGAATCAAAGTAAAGATTGTGCGCATAATGATGAAGCGTAGCCTCGTTGCCTTGTCCCAATGCATACAGCATCATGTATAGCGCAAAAAGGCCGAACAGCATGGAAGCAGATGAACCAATGGCCACCAAAGAATCCATGTTCGGAGATCTTTGCCAAAGTGTCTTAAATCCGACCGTGAAATACTTAAAATTCACGAACACAACGGGCAAAGCCAATAAGAACTGCGTCAGCGCGTTGATCGGTGCGCCTTTTGTTCCGGACATGACTTCCGGCAGCGGCATCCCGACCATCGGACCCATAGCCAGCACCATGAGGACGGCAGCAAAAAATAGGGAAATGTACAGACGAGTCTTCATCTGAGCGGCCTCTTTTTTAGCCGCCAGAGCAGGATCGACTGCATTTGCCGGAGATGAACCTTCAGCTTGCTTTTCGTTCGCGCCGTAACCTGCATCCGTTACCGCCTGAATAATCTGCTCCAGCCCGGTCTTCGTTTCGTCGTAATTAACCGTCATGCTGTTCTTTAGCAGATTAACATTCACGTCTTCAACGCCGGGCACGTGAGACACAGCTTTCTCCACACGATTGGAGCAGGCCGAACACGTCATGCCGGTGACATCAAAATTTTTCTTCATATTGTTTTCCGTTGTAGAACGCAATCATTTTAAGTAGTATTATCTTTTACGCAAGAACTTACGTTTTTGAAAGATAGTTACTTTTTATATACCATGGATAAAATCAATCAAAAAAACGATGAGGATTTTCAATCCGAAGAGTTTCATTGTCCCGTTGAAGCAACACTTTCTTTAATCGGCGGAAAATACAAAACCCTCATCCTGTGGAACCTCATCGGCAAAACCCTTCGTTTTTCGGAATTGAGGCGCTTGATCCCGTCCGCAACGCCGAAGATGCTGACGCAGCAGCTTCGTGAATTGGAAGAAGCCGGCCTTCTCATCAGAAAAGTTTATGCCGTTGTACCGCCCAAGGTTGAATATTCCCTCACACCATTGGGTGCTTCTCTTCGGCCGATTCTAGAATCCATGTATCAATGGGGGAGTCAGTATCTGCTCAATCAAGGAACGGTTCCGTGCTGTTCCATGAAAAAACTTCCTTAGTGCCTAAAATCAGGCTGACTTCGTGTTACAGAGATCATTTCAACTAGAATTTCTCTAAACCACTTTTTATTGAGCGCCATGCTATTGCCATCCCTCAGAGACCGAGCTGATTACGTGGTTCGGTTTCTCTTCGGTTCTTTTATCGCTATCGGCTGTTTTTTAGTCGTATGGCCTTTTGCAACAGCGATGTCGGTTGCGGCTGTGATCGCAATCGTCTCTTGGCCTCTCTTTAAGCGTGTCAGAAAGGAAGTCGGTGGGAGGAATCTCGTTGCGACGCTGATTATGGTCACACTGTTGGCCGTGCTGATTGTTCTCCCGATCGCGGGTCTTTCGCTTGTATCCGCACAAGAAATTCCGACTTTAATTCGCTATGTCCGGGAATGGATCGCCTCAGGCTTTACGGTTCCCGAGCAACTTAAAGAAATTCCGTTCATCGGGGAATGGGCCTATTCCCAGGCCGCCCATCTGCTGGGCAACAAAGAAGAATTAGCTGCTATTGCGCAAAAGCTTTTTGACCCGGTCAGCCGAGCCGCTCTTGCCGGTGCTGTCATGTTGGGCGACGGCCTCTTCCAATTGTTCTTAATGCTGTTCGTGATTTTCTTCTTTTATCGCGACGGCGAAGTTCTTTCACAAAAGTCCTTGGCCCTCTTAACACGAATGAGCGGAAGCATCGGTTCCGAAGTCCGAGACATTATCGTCAACACCACCCGAAGCGTTGTGTTCGGAATTGTAGGCAGTGCGGCCGGCCAAGGGGTTGTAGCCCTAATCGGTTTCTGGATCGCGGGTGTTCCGGGTGCCATCACTTTGGGCGTCGCGGTGTTCGTGCTGTCTGCTGTCCCGATCGGACCTCCTCTCGTGTGGGGACCGGCAGCCTTTTGGCTTTACTACAAAGGCGAAGTCGGAATGGCTGTTTTCCTTGTTCTTTGGGGATCCTTAGCGGTTTCCAGCGTGGATAATTTCTTGAAGCCGATTCTGATTTCAAAAGGCGCGTCGCTTCCCTTGTCTCTCATCTACTTGGGCGTCTTCGGCGGCGTTTTGGCTTTCGGATTCATGGGTATTATTCTGGGGCCCGTAGTGATTGCCGTAGGTATCGCCATGAGCAAGACCTGGCTGTCCGTTTCCGCAACGGTAAATGACAAAGATCAGCCAACGGCAAAAACAGAGACAGTTCTCAAGAAATTGTCGAAGAATTCGATTGAATCAGACATTATTTCGGACGTCACCGGCAGACAGAACAATACCAACCACCATAGTTCCGCCTCCCATTTAAATGAGGATCCGAAAGGAAAGAACGATTAAGAGCAAGCACCTAATGTCTTGAATGAGTCCAAACCTCGAGCCCGCAGACGCGGGCTTTATTTTTTTACGGAGTCAGCGAGAGCTTGTCTCCGACCGTATTAAGGAAAATTAGAGGTGTCAAAAAGTTTCAGCGGTTCTATACTTATCCGAATCCGTCTTAGGTGAGTAATTATGAACCATAAAATCATCGGCATCAGCCAAAGTTTTAGTCCCGCCCCCTTCGTGCGCGCCTTGAAAGAAAGGCTCCAATCCACTTTCCTCCCCGACGGAACCCGTCCTCGGGTCGAAATGGTCGAGATGGACTGGCCGTCTCCGGATGCGGACGCCCCTAAGCTTGTTCAAGAGGGAGACGTAAAGATTAGGGTTTTGGAAGAGTCCTATCAGCTTACTGACAAAGGCGCTCAAGTCATTGCTTTGTGCAACTTCAGAAATATCAGTTTCTTAAATGAAGTTCAGACTGAAATCACGACGCCCGTTACTGACATTCTTCAAGCCTGTATTGAAGAATTAAAGAAAAACCCGGTTAAAAAACTCGGTTATCTTGGTCGCCCTGGAACAGAAAAAGCCAAGCTCATTACCGAAACCGTTAATCGTGAGGTTAAGGTTGAATGGGTTTACCCGAGTGAAGCTGTGTTGGAAGTATTCGATGAACTCGAAAGCGGCGGTAAGTGTGCGGTCCTCCCCGACCAGAATAAAGCCTGCGAATTGTTCGGCAAGGTGTGTTCCAATCTTTTGAGCGAAGGCGCCGAGCTCGTCTTCCCGACCTGCGTGATGCAGTCTTTGTTTGCCGCCGCTCTGAAATCCGAAGGCTTTAACGTTTTGGACTCCATGAGCGCATACGTTTCTTATCTTTGCTTCACCGACTGGGAAAAGCTGCCTAAGCCTTTCAAAATCGGCATCGTCGGCGGTCTCGGACCGGCCGCCACCGTTGACCTTTACGATAAGATCACTAAAGCCACGCCTGCCAAGAACGATCAGGAACACATCAAGGTTGCCGTCGAGCAGAATCCTCAGATTCCCGACCGCACTAAATACCTGCTTCACGGCGGCGTCGACCCCACACTTTCACTCTATGCCGCCTGCCGCAAACTGGAAAAAGATGCCGTGGATGCCATTGTCATCGCTTGCAACACGGCCCACGCCTACTTTGAGACCATCGTCCCGCATTTAAGCGTTCCTCTTATCAATATGCAACAGGTAACGCTGGAAGAAATCCGCGACAAGTTTGGTCCTGATGTTGTCATCGGCTTAATGGCTACGGACGGAACGATTGAGACCGGCATTTACGGTCGCAAAGCCAAGACCATGAAACTGGCCATGGTCGTACCTGACAAAGAACATCAGGCCATGGTGATGGAAGCCATCTACGGCGAAAAAGGCGTTAAAGCCGGTTATACAGACGGCTACTGCAAAGAAGTTTTACTTAAGGCAGCGGAACATTTAGTTAAAGACAAAGGCGCACAAGCGCTTATTCTCGGCTGTACCGAGCTGCCCTTAATTCTTGAGGAAACGGACAATCTCAAGCTCGGGGACGGACATGCAGCCATTGTCGATCCGACCTCGTCTCTTGCCCGCCGCGTTGTTAAAGTTGCCGGAGAAATCACAAAAATCAGAGGTGTTCGCTAATGTATTTTCAGGCTAAAGACTATTCTCCGGTTCCTGCAGGAACCAGAGTAGCCTTTATTGGACTTGGCACAATGGGCTTTCCGATGGCAGGACACCTGCTGCATGCGGGCTGTGAGGTCACGGTTTATAACCGCACTGCATCCAAGGCTCAAAATTGGGTGGAAAAATTCGGCGGAAAAGCCGCGCCGACGCCTCGTGAGGCTGCTCAGGAAGCTGACGTGGTGTTTACCTGCGTCGGCAACGACGACGATTTGCGGAGTGTCCTGCTCGGAGAAAACGGCGCATTTGCAGGAATGAAGAAAGGTGCCGTTTTATGGGATGCCACAACCGATTCTGCGGAAGTTGCTAAAGAAATGGCGGCACAAGCCGAATCCCTGGGACTGCATTTTGTCGATGCCCCGGTTTCCGGCGGCCAGGACGGAGCCGTCAGCGGCAGTTTGACCGTAATGTGCGGAGGAGACGCAGAAGTCATTGAAAACGTCAAACCGATTGCCGATGCATTTGCGTGCTCGATTCGCAGGATCGGACCGGTCGGTTCCGGCCAGCTTGCCAAGATGTGCAATCAGATCTGTATAGCCGGAGTCGTTCAAGGTTTGGCTGAAGCAATCGCTTTTGGTCAAACTGCAGGTATCGATATGTATACCGTGCTCGACGTAATCGGCAAAGGCGCTGCTTCCTCCTGGCAGATGCACCGCAGAGGCGACACGATGATCGAAGGTAAATTTGATTTCGGATTTGCGGTTGACTGGATGCGCAAGGATTTGGGAATCTGCTTAGAACAAGCCCGTAAGACCGGTGCAGACCTGCCGCTGACAGCGCTTGTGGATCAATTCTACGGTGAAGTCCAAAACATGGGTGCAGGAAGGTTCGATACCTCTTCCCTAATTCTTCGACTCAATCGAGAGCCTAAAAAGCCGTAACTTTTCCCGCGAGTGTAAAAGCCTCGGTCTTGCCGAGGCTTTCGTGTTTTTTCTGCTGAAATGGATCAGATCTTCATGATTTCCTGCCTATAGAAGCGAAGCTCTTCAACTGAATCATAAATATCGGAGAGCGCTTCATGGCGAGACGTCTTCTGATATTTTTTCATGACCTCGGGTGACCAACGTTTGACGCATTCTTTAAAGGAAGAAACATCTAAATTACGGTAATGGAAGAACTGCTCCAGCCTCGGTGTCCAGCGTGCCATGAATCGGCGGTCCTGCCCGATCGAGTTTCCGCACAACGGGCTTTTACCGGCAGGAACGTATTTAGAGAAGAAATCAATAAAAATCTGTGCAGCATCGTCTTCGGTAACTTTACTTTCCAAACAACGGTTAACGAGGCCGCTCCTTGTATGAGTCGCCGTGTTCCAGGAGTCCATATTCGAAAGAATCGCCGCATCCTGATGAATCGCGACAACAGGCCCTTCTGCAATAACATTGAGCTGCGGATCCGTAATGACAGCCGCCATTTCGAGAATGCGATTAATCTGCGGCTCCAAGCCGGTCATTTCCAAATCCATCCAAATCAGATTATTCTCGTTAAACAGCGGATCTCTGTCCACCGCAAAGCCGTTATTGCTCATGTTGCTCTCAACCCATTCTGAATCTTTCTCGGCATTTTAGAACAAACAAAGAAGATCCGAACCGATGCTCCGGTCGGATCTCTAGATAAATGCCGAAAATCGACAAAAATTAATCCTTGTGATGCTTTTTCTTATGGCCATGTCCGTGACCGTCCCAATCGTGACCGGGCGGCCGATGTTTCCAGCCATGATCTTTAAAGTGTCTTGGTCCGCCATATTCTCTCGGCGGAGGGGGCGGGGCGGCATGGCGCGGGGGAGGAGGCATGAACCCGGGGCCGGGAGGAGGAGGCGGGGGAGCTGCGTGTCCATAGTAGTTGTTGTACCAGCCGCGTCTGACGAAATACACCGGAACACCGCACGCTCCGTACTCAGCGCAGTAACGTTTCCAATGGCGACGATGCTTATCAGGAACCGTCAGGTAAATCGGAGCGCCTGCGAGCGCAGCTCCGATTGCGACGATCGGGTTAGCATTCCAGAGGGAGGGAGTAACGCCTTGGATCGGAAGCACCCCATAATATCCGGGGGAACCCACACCGATGTTGACATCAACATGCACGCCGGCCAGTGACGGCATTGAAACCACTCCGGCAAAACAGAAGATCGCCGTATATCGCTTCAGATGTTGAAAGGTAAGCATTTTCTGCTCCTCAGGGTCACTCAATTTCTTAAATTCAGTATATATGGGCGAGAATTGTTCAGACGCTGTATCCCTTATTTATGTGCATACTTTGGGCGGCGAAGTGACTTCTCTATAATTCCTGAATCTCTTCCTTTCTTTATACCAAGAATGAATTCGGCTGCCGCTTTTGAAATCGTTTTTATCCTGTTTTTATTTGGGAATTTTGTCCTCAAATACTATCTTGACCGCCGTCAGGTCCAATCGATCCTGAGGAATCGCGGAGCGGTCCCTCTCGCCTTCGCCGGCAAAATCTCTTTGGAGGCCCATCAAAAAGCCGCTGATTACTCGGTTGAGCGAATTAAGTTCGGTCAGCTCACCCGCATCACCGACTTAGGCTTTGTTTTAATCGCTACCTTCGGCGGACTGATTCAATGGATCTACGGAGAAGTCTACGGTTGGTTCGGTGCAGATATTTTGGCCCAGATCGTTATTATTTTGGGCTACGCACTCCTTTCTTCTCTGATCGACCTGCCCTTCTCCTGGTATTCGACATTTAGGATTGAAGCAAAATACGGCTTTAACACTACGACCCCGGCGCGCTTCGTCAAAGACCTTCTTCTTTCAGGGATATTAAGTTTGATTCTGGGTATTCCCATTCTCTCGGCTGTTCTTTGGATTTGGAATGCAGCAGGAGCTTTCTGGTGGTTCTGGGCTTGGCTCGCCTACATCTTCTTCATTCTGGCGGTCCAATGGATATATCCGACTTTTATCGCTCCGCTCTTTAATAAATTTACTCCTCTGCCCGAAGGCGAACTCAAGAGCCGATTGGAGGGACTGCTTAGCCGAATCGGGTTTGCCTCTAAGGGCCTGTCTGTTATGGATGCCTCTAAACGAAGCGCCAAGGGGAACGCCTACATGACCGGTTTTGGGAAAAATAAGCGCATTGTATTGTTCGACACACTCCTCACCAAAATGACGCCGGAAGAAACCGAAGCAGTCTTGGCTCACGAACTGGGACATTACAAGCTGCACCATATCTATAAGATGATGGCTTTCAGCTTTATCTTCTCACTGCTTTTCTTTTGGATACTCTCCGTCCTTGCGGAATGCTCATGGTTCTATGAAGGCTTAGGGGTCAACCTTTCGCACGGAGCAAGCCACGGAGTCGCCCTGATCCTCTTCTCTGTGGCGGTTCCGGTTTTCTTGTTCCCGCTTGCTCCTCTGACGAGCCTGTTTTCACGCAAACATGAATTTGAAGCCGACGCGTTTGCCGTCCGGTACAGCAGCGGAAGTGCCCTCATTAGTGCATTGGTCAAGCTTTTCTCCGACAATGCCGCTACGCTGACACCTGACCCGCTGTACTCGGCCTTCTATTCTTCCCATCCGGATGCAGCGATCCGAATTGCAACGATTCAGAAAGAAATGAGTAAGTGAGGGGCTATGAAAGAGCAGGTTTGGTTTAAAGCGCGTGTGATTTCTTCCCACGGCAAACACAGCTTTGTCGAAAAGGAAAACGGTACGGTGCTCGAGGCAACCCGTAAAGGTAAGAAGGTTGACTTAGCTGTCGGCGACATCGTCGACTGTCTGCAGACCTCAGCCGAGCAAGTCTCGATCCAAAAAATCGAACCGCGCCGCTCCCTGCTCTACCGCAGCGACGAACTAAGGACCAAACCTCTAGCTTCCAACATTGATCAGGTTGCAGTCGTCTTTGCGACACGACCATCCTACAACCCCCATTTCATCTGGAAAGCAATGCTGGCGGCTGAAACAGCTGATATCCATATCCTTATGATACGGAATAAGACCGACTTTACAGCTGACGAAGCCCTTGTCCGCCCCTTCATTGAACAGCTCAAAGAGCTCGGGGCCGAGGTTGTGGAGGTTTCCGCTACCAAGGACCCTGAGGGCACGGTTAAGACACTCGAACCGCTTTTTAGAGGCAAAGTGACGCTTTTAATCGGGCAATCCGGAATGGGAAAATCGACCATTTTGAATCTCTTAGTCAAAGACGCAGGCCAAAGGACTCAGGAATACTCAGTCGCTTTGAACCTCGGAAAGCAAACTACCACGGCAGCGCGGTGGTTCAACTATGATGGCGGTGCTATTGTTGACTCCCCTGGGTTCCAGGAGTTCGGTCTTTCTCACTTAACGCTTAATGACATTATGCGGGGTATGCCCGAGATCAGAGATCGGGTGGAATACTGCAGATTCACGAATTGCCGCCACTTAAATGAACCCGGCTGTGCGGTTAAGACCGCGGTAGATAAAGGCGAAATTGATCCTGAACGCTATGCTTTTTACAAAGAACTAGCCGAAAAAGCCATCGCCGCAGAGAAGAACACTTTTTGAAAAAATCATCTCCATGACCTTTCACCGGCGGAAGCCGGCTATTTTTTTCGAGAAACTTTTTCGTACTCTCATCCGCATAATGATTGTCTACACATATGGGTCTTTTCTTACACTGAGGAAATTAAGAGAAATCATCGCCTTAACATGCGATTCTTGTACGAACAATTAGCCTTAAATACCATATATTAGGTATAAAGAAAAGAAATGAAGCAAGCAATAAGTGATACAAGATCGCATTAAGAAAAAGTAAGCACATTAAGTGTCAAGACTTTGATTACCAAAATAGTCGTTCATCGACAAAATTATCCAAATGCAGTTGTTGCGCGAACAAATATTTGTTATACAAATTAAAATCTTCTATAACCATTGAAACTGTTGGCTTACCAAATTGGTTTTAAAACTGACAAATGCTTTCTTTCCGTTAGCCCACAAAGGAAATTACATTTATTATTACAAATTATTACATTTTAGTTTGAATTATTTTCCACACAAATTAAGTTTTTCTAAAAATTCGTAAGGTCAATAACGACGGGCTTTCTAGTAATAATCCCTATATATTTTTACTAGGACTTAATTGTTTTTTTAAACAATTATACCGTTTTTATGGTATGCATTGATATGGGTTTCTACTTGCCCACCTCGGGAATTCCCGATATGATGAACACATCGAAAACGAAAACACAGTCAATTTTCAACAGCAAGATTAGAACAGTTACATGGGAGATAGAAAATGTTAAGAACTCGCCGCACACCGAAAGACAGAGCAGCCTTCCCGACCGAATTGCCGTCCGGACTCAGAATTCCTGCCGGTGTCTCTCCTGAAACCTATGCTTCTCACCGAGACGTTTTATCCGTCCTTCTTCTTCGCTTTATGACCAGCCGCCTTCGCGCGATGTATCAGGCTTATGATGGAGATCTGACGCTCTGTCTGGTTCTCGGTGAAATCGCTTCCCGCAATACCGAACGCTTCTATGACGAACGCCGCGGCTATCAGCCCGTTTCGTTCAATGGCCAGAGACAGTACCTGCCCTGCAACGCCCTTTCAATTTCAGACGTTACCGGCATCCCGCGTGAAACCGTTCGCCGTAAGCTCGCCAAGCTCGTTGACCTGGGCTGGATTGAAAAGACTCCTGACGACATGTACGTCATCACCGACCGCATCGGCACCGTCTTTGCCGCCTTTGACGACAGCCAGACTTACGATCTGATGAGAACCAGCGAACAGATCAAGAACGTTCTTCAAAGTTAGTTGACTTAGAAGTAGCTGATTTTTTCCAAAGCTTGAATGAATTGACCTCCGAATTTCGGAGGTCTTTTTTATGCTTAGTTTCTGCAAACTACTGCCTGCTGCTGCATTCAGTCTTCAGTCAGGAACATTAGCAAACAGAGTTTCTTTCAGCCAAGTATTTCGTAAGGATCTCAAACGCTACCGGCATCGATTTTTCGTCCTGGATGGAAAAGTCTCCTTTGTGGTGACCGTGGTGGTTGCATCCGAACAAGAAATAGCCGGCTTTTCCTCCGTGTTCTCTTACGCGTCTGATCAGCCAAGTGCAGTCCTCTGAGGCCGGTACAAACCGGATAAAGTTCGTTTTTTCTACTGACTCAATTTGCTCTGTGATTTTGGCCAATCTTTCCAATACTTCGGGATCTGTCTCTAGATTAGCGGCTGAGCCGACTTTTTCTATTTTTGCCTTGACGTCAAAAGCTGCCTCGGTGCCTCGAACGATGCGTTTGACATGGTCAACCATGAATGCATCTAACTCACTCGTGGCGCCGCGGGTTTCAATTTCCATCCGAGCATGAGCAGGTATTACGTTTCGGCTTTCGCCTGCTTCCAGTTTTCCGACGCACACTCGGGTTAATCCGCCGCTGTGTCTCGGAATTCCTGCAATTAAAGTTGCCGCATTGCAGGCGGCCAATAATGCGCTCTTCCCGGCCTCCGGATTTGATCCGGCATGGGCCGGAGCACCTTCGAAACTAACGTTAAGCTTGGTTGTAGCCAGGTAGCCGCCTTCACAGATGCCGACTTCGCCTAACTTGCATTCGGAACCCACGTGGAAACATAAGATTTCATCCACATCGTCGAGAATTCCGCCGTTCGCCACCGCTAATCCGCCTCGAACACCTTCTTCAGCAGGCTGGAAAATGAATTTATATTTTCCTGAGAGGTGCTCTTTGTTTCGAACGGCCCATTCTGCCGCCGCCAACAAAATGGACGTATGTGCGTCATGGCCGCAGGCATGCATCACGCCGGGAATCTCTGAAACATAATTGCCTTTGACCGCTTCATGTTCTTCAGCAGATGTTTCTTGAACAGGCACCGCATCTAAATCGGCTCTGATGGCAATCGTAGGGCCGAGTCTGTTCGTGTCTAAGATTCCGACAACGCCTGTATAGCCGCCTGTTTTCTCAATAAATTCTTGAGAAACGCCATGCTCTAAAGCTCGCCCAATCGCCTTCGCCACTGATTTTTCATCTCTTCCTTGAACAGATGGAATATCCAGGAAATCAATACCTAACTGATAGTTGATACCTAAACTTTTGAGGCGATTCGCAACAAAAGATGTCGTTTCGAATTCAGTCCAGCCAAGTTCCGGCCGGCGGTGAATGTGCCGACGATCGTTAAGCATTTGCTCAACCAAAGCAGAATTTTCTTTATCCATTTTTTACCTCAAACGAAATCTAATTCAACAGCCTTTCAAAAACTTAGCCTTGCATTCTGACGCTCTCAACAGTTTGTCTATCTAGGTTCATCCTTTTTTACAGCTCTTGAAAGCTAATGTTTTGTGTATTACCTAGTCAAAAGCACCTTTTCCGAGAAAAACTGAAACGCTAACCGCTAGCGTCAATGCTAAGCCTTCGGATGCTTCCGAGTTTTCTTTAGGTATTAGTTTCAATTCAATCTTTTTGTACGTAAAGATAAAATAAACAAAAATAAATTGTATTTTTTGACATGCTGAAGCACAAAGATTTAGAAAGTTGGGAAATATTTTGCGCCGTTGCAGAGGCCGGAAGCATCAGCGGCGCCTGTGATCTTTGTGACTGTGATGCTGCTTATATCAGCCGACTGATTAAGAATCTTGAAAATTCTATCGGCGGAGTTGAACTGCTGGACAGAACTACCCGCCCTTTAACACTGACGGAGCCCGGCAAGATCGCTCTGCAGTACGCGCGCCAATTATCGGCGATTCATAAAAATATGTTGTCGGAACTTCGTCAAGATCCCGATGCTCTTTCAGGCGTTTTAAGAGTTGCTATTCCTCCTATGGTGCTCGACACTTTCGCCCTTCCCTTCATTTTGGATTTTCAGAAAGATTTTCCGGATATCGATCTGCAAATTTCAGAAAGCTCGAGCAGCCTTCCGATCAATTTTGACGGTCCTCACGGAAAACTCGATGTTGTTTGCGGTTATGGACCGGATGCCGTTCATCCGAATATTTATCAGCTGCATTACGGCCATGCTCCGATGATTCCCTGCGCTTCGCCGCTTTACATCAAAAAGTACGGCTTCCCGAATCATCCCGAAGAACTCAAAAACCACATCGGCGTGGTTCTGCGTTCAAATATGAGACCGGTTATCCGTTACGTTTTAAAAGGCGACGAAAAAATCTTTCTTCAGTGGAAAAAGAGCTGCTTTTATGATTCTGCTCATTCAGCAATGAAGGCCGCATTGTTCGGGGCCGGAATCCATGCTGGCATACCGGCTCTAAACTGTTATCAGGAACTAAGGCAGCACCAGCTCGTTCCTGTGCTTCCGGGATGGCAGCCGAAACAAACGGAACTGTACGTTTACGCAAGGCCGGAAGCAATGAAACTTAGAAAAACCAAAACGTTCATTCGCCGATATGTGGAATTCATGCAGGCGGTGCATACCGAATGTGAAAAGTCCCTCGAACCCATTATCGGGAAAATCTCTATTACGCTTTAACTTTGTAATTTTCTACAAAATCTTCTTTATATTTTTGTCGTTTTTAGAAATCTTTCTCTAAGCGAAACTTTCTCACATTCCTCAATCTCACGAAAAAGGTAATGTGATGACGCAAAACAAAGCCTTTGGGGGTGCTTCCCATCTCATCGGCAGTTCCTTTTCAATAAAAACAGCTGCCGCTGAATTCCCGGAAAATCGTTCGCCGCAAAGCTTCATTCCTGAAGCAGGCTGTCTGGAAATCCTTACGCATTCCCTTTTTCGACCGACTGAGGTTCCGATCATCAGCAAATAAGCCAACAAAGCGAACTGAACCTCAGTTCGGAACCTTCTATTTCTTTTCGAAACGACAAACAAAATATAGGGGATCTAATCATGCAGGAATTACGACTCATCCTTGCCTTAATCGTGGTGTTACTGACAGGCTGGGGAATCTACAAAAAATACAATGTCAACATCGTCCTTCTCTTCGCAGGGCTTTCCTTGAACCTCATCGCCATTTGTTTCGGCGTCCATGACATTCTTCCGAAAGGTGCAAAGTCAACCGGCTTTATCGGCTTTGATCTCTTTGAGCAATTGCGCCTTATTGCCAAAAATCAGCTTGCATCCACAGGTCTCATCATGCTGGTTGCCGGAGGCTTTGCCACTTACATGGATGCGATGGGCGCCAGCGACAAATTGGTCACTGCTTGCTTGAAACCGCTGCAGAAATTAAGCAAGCCCTACATCCTCGTCGGCTGTGTATTCCTCTTAGGCAATTTTTTAGGCCTTGTCGTCACCTCTGCCGCGGGTATGGCAATGCTGCTTATCGTTTCTGTTTATCCGATTTTGATCGGCCTCGGCGTTTCCAACCTCTCCGCCGCCGCAGCTATTGCTACCGCATTGGTGTTCAGTTACGCGCCCTCCAGCGCCATCGCCGTAATTGCTGCAAATACAGCCGGTATTGATCCGATGACTTATTTATTCCAATACCAGCTGCCGGTTGCTGTCCCTGCCGTTATCGCGGCCGCTCTGGTTCATATTTTTGTCCAGAAGTTCTATGACTCGAAACTGACGCCGGGAAGCGGAGCCGTCGAAATCGATAACGCCGAACTGGCGAAGAAGAAGGAAAGAGCCGCGCGCCTTCCTGCTGTCTACGCCTTCCTGCCGCTTACACCGCTGGTCCTTCTGTTCATCTTCAACAAAATGGTTTTTAAAACTGTTGTCCTCGACGTGGCAACCGCTATGTTCATGGGCTGGGTCATCGCCATTGTTGTCGATTGGATTTATCGCAGAAACACGACTCAGGTTTTCAAAGACGGTTTTGCCATGTTCCGCGGTATGGGTTCCATGATGACCAATGTTGTGGGTCTCATCTTTGTTGCCGGTCTGTTCGCAGCCGGTCTGCAGACAACGGGTTTGATCGGTACGCTTATTGACGGTGCAAAAAATGTCGGTCTAGGACTTTCCGGGACAGGTGTTCTCATGTCAGTCGTCATCGCCATTGTGACCATCCTGACAGGATCCGGCGTTGCTTCCTTCACTGCATTGGTTCCTTTGGCACCTTCTATTGCAGAAAGTTTCGGCGGCAATCCGGCAGACATGGCCTTAATGCTGCAGTTCGCGTCCGAATGTGCTCGCCCTCTGTCTCCGGTAGCAGGTGTCATCATTATCTGTGCCGGTTTTGCCAAGTCCAATCCGATCGCACTGGTAAAAAGAACTTTTTGGCCCTGCTTAACCGCAATGACGGTGTCTCTGAGTTTGGCTGTCTATTTCATGGAATAGTGTTGCGCCTCAGCGGGATGGCTGTCCCGCTCACGGCCAAAAACAAAAACCTCGCCAACCGAAGCTGACGAGGTTTTTGCAATTCGGAGATCCGAATACCGATTAGGCCTTGCGAACCAGTTTTTCTTTGATTCGAGCAGCCTTACCAGACAGATTGCGCAGGTAGTAGAGTTTGGCGCGGCGGACGTCACCGTGGCGCTTAACTTCAATGCTGGCAATCAACGGAGAATAGAGCTGGAATGTACGTTCCACACCTTCACCGCTGGAAATCTTACGAACGGTGAAAGCAGAGTTCAAACCGCGGTTGCGAATGGCGATGATCACGCCTTCGAAAGCCTGAACACGCTTGCGAGAACCTTCAACGACGTTCACGTTAACGACAACGGTGTCGCCAGGGTTCATTTTCGGGAAGGTTTTGCCTTCAGAAAGACGGGCAATCTCTTCTTTTTCAAGTGTTTCAATCAAATTCATTTTTGTCTCCAATGACCATCTTCATGCAGCTCTGTTATTTCTTCAACTGCAGAGAGGATGGATTTTAAAAATCGGAACGTTTTACGATTCCGTACTCTCTTTAATGTCTCGCAGAACTCGCTCATCCTCACGGGTCAGCAAATTCTTCGAGCGCGCTATTTTAACCAAATCCGGACGCGTTTGGGCGGTTATTTGTAACACCTGTTTGCGTGTCCATGCCCGGATGTTTTTATGATGTCCGCTCAAAAGCACATCCGGAACCGGCAAATCTCGCCAAACCTCCGGCCGTGTGTAATGCGGAGCATCCAAAAGACCTGTAGAAAAAGACTCGTCGGAAGCCGACAAATCCTTAATCGCGCCGGGAAGCTGACGGATTACTGCATCCATGAGCACCATTGCCGGAAGCTCACCGCCGGAGAGAACGTAGTCTCCGATCGATAGGGTCTCATCGACATAGGTATCCAGGAACCTCTGGTCAATGCCTTCGTATCGGCCGCAAATCAGAATCAAATCCTGATTGTCGTCGGCCAATGAACGCACTTTGTCGTCATTGAGCGTTCTGCCGGAAGGCGCAAACGCAATAACTTTGCCGCAGTTGCCGTCCTTGCGGATAGCATCCACTGCGTCAGCCAACGGTTCTGCCAACAGAACCATGCCCGGGCCGCCCCCAAAGGGTCGATCGTCTACGGTCTTATGCGCATCAAAAACAAAATCACGCGGGTTCCAGCACTTAAGCTGCCAAAGTCCTAGCTTGGCAGCCCGAGCGGTTATACCGAACTTCTCTATAAGAAGCGGCATTTCCGGAAACAGCGTGACGATGTCAAAACGCATAATGCGGTTTAATCCCAGGACGGATCCCAATCCACAACGATCTTCTTCGCCTCAACATTCACTTCTGCCAAATAATCTTCAACAAAAGGAATGAGAACTTCTTTACCGTCGGCGCGTTTGACATTCAGAATGTCGTGAACACCGTTGTCGATCATGCCCTTAACTTGGCCGATGCTCTGCCCTTCTTTATTGACGACTTCGCATCCGATTAAATCGACCCAGTAGTATTCGTTCTCTTCGGCTTCAGGAAAATCCTTGCGGTAAAGGGCCACTGCACCGCGAAGCGCCGCCGCATCCTCAGGCGTATTGATGCCTTGGAATTTTGCGACGATACCGGCGCCGTGCAGTTTTGCTTTTTCAAGTTCCACGGGTCTAACTTCACCGTCAGGAAGGACATGCTGCCAGTGTTTGGAACCTAAAAGCGCAGACGTCCCCTGGAAAGGCTGGACGCGAACCCAGCCTTTTAGCCCGTAGGCACCATGCAAAGCGCCGAGCACAATAGGCTCGGCGCCGGAATTCTTCTCGTTAGTCACAAACGGTCAGAAATCAATTAAGCAGCAGGAGCAGCTGCCTTTTTGAATTCTTTGTAGAGACGAGCAACGGTGTCGCTCATCTGTGCGCCGTTAGCAACCCAAGCGTTCAAAGAAGCTTCATTGATGGAAAGACGGGGAGCAGCACCGGATGCCATCGGATTGTAGAAGCCGATACGTTCATTGAAACGACCGTCACGGCGGTTGCGGGAGTCGGTCGCGACGATGTTGTAGAAGGGGCGCTTCTTGGAGCCGCCGCGAGCCAGACGGATAACGACCATATTAAGTTACCTCAAAAAATTTATATTCTAAAAAAGTTTAAAAATTAGGCTTCTAACGCCTGAAAACACGTGATTTTATCCTAATTTTTTCAATTAAACAAACGATTTGCATCTGTTTTGTTACGTGGTGCAAACGAAAAAGCGGCTGTTGTCAACCGCCTTTTGCCTGAACTTCTGTGTCGTGAGACTAGAGTTTTGCTTCCAGTTCGCGGACTACCGTCATGGCATCTCCGACTAAGCCGTAATCGGCGACATCAAATATCGGAGCTTCAGGATCTTTGTTCACAGCCACAATGACTTTGGCGTCTTTGATACCGGCAATGTGCTGGATGGCACCGGAAATACCGAAACCGATGTAAAGATCAGGAGCAATGATCTTACCGGTCTGACCGATCTGCCAATCATTCGGTGCGATACCGGCATCGACCACAGCGCGGGTCGTACCGACGGCTGCTCCGAGTTTGTCGGCCAGCTTGCCCATTTCTGCAAATTCGGCTTCGTCGACCAAACCGCGGCCGCCGGCCAAAACGATCTTGGCATTCTGCAGGTCAGGACGATCGCTCTTAACCTGTTCGCTGCGGACGAATGTGACTTTAATCACAGGAGAAGCGGGAACGACTCTTTCGAGTTCGGCTTTGCCTTCTCCGGTCGGAGCTGCATCAAATGCAGTAGCGCGGACGGTTAAAACAACTTTGGGGTCGAGCGCACGGACAGTTTCAATAACGGAGCCGGCGTAAATCGGACGCTTAAATGTCTTAGCATCAACAACTTCCGTGATTTCGGAAATCTGAGCAACGTCTAATACAGCGGCAACTCTCGGAGCGGCAGCCTTACCAGCGGGATTGGCGACGAAGAGGAAATAGTCATATTCTTTTGCCACTTCTAAGACGGATGCACCGAGGTTTTCCGGCAGTTCTTCGGCAAAATAAGGTGCTTCGGAGAGAAGGACTCTGCGAACACCGTTGATCTTGGCTGCTTCTTCGGCGAGTTTTCCGCCGTCCTGAGCGATGATCATGATGTCGATGTCGCCGCCGATCTTCTGAGCAGCGGTGACCAAAGAATAAACCGCAGGGTTCAGAGCGGCATGATTATGTTCTGCAATAACTAAAACGGCCATGTTCTCGCTCCTTAAAGTACCTTCGCTTCATTCTTCAGTTTGTCGATCAGCTCGTCGACGTTGGCAACCCTGCGACCTACCTTGCGAGCTGCAGGCGCTTCATAGCCGACCACTTCAACGTGCGCACGAAGATCCGGGCACAGAGCGGATGCCTGAACCACTTCCTGAGGTTTACGCTTAGCCTTCATCATCATCGGCAGCGTGACGTAACGCGGAGCGTTCAGTCTCAAGTCAGCGGTGACGACAGCCGGAAGCGTCAGATCGAGAACTTCATAGCCGCCATCGATTTCGCGTGTGACTTCGAGTTTGCCTTCTTTCATCACAGCAGCAGAAGCATGTGTTGCCTGCGGATATTCGCACATAGCAGCAATCATCTGGCCGACCTGGTTAGAGTCGTTATCCACGGCCTGTTTGCCGCAAATGATCAGATCAGGATTGACCTGTTTGACATAAGCGCTGATGAGCTTGGCAACGTTCAGAGGTTCTGCTTCAAACGGTTTGTCCGTCTGAATGAGAACGCCTCTATCGGCACCCATAGCTAGAGCCGTACGTAATGTTTCCTGAGACTTTGTATCGCCGACGGACACTGCGATCACTTCGTTGGCAATGCCCTTTTCTTTCATTTGAACAGCCTGTTCGAGTGCAATTTCGTCGAATGGGTTCATCGAGTGTTTGAGGTTAGCGACGTCGAGTTTGCCGTCAGGTCCGACTTTGACCTTAATGTTGGCGTCGACCACCCTTTTGACAGGGACAAGAATTTTCATTTTTTCTCTGCAGTTAGATTACATTCGGTGGATTATAGCGATTGAAGCCTCGCTGAATTTTTTCAGGCAAAACGTTTTGAGCGAATTGCATTACAAAAAAACTCAGCTATTCAGCCTGAAACCGAGCTTACCTCGAGAAAGAAGGCGCTCAAAACTTTGGCGCCTCCTTTGTGTGCCTCAACTTTGTTTAGGCAAATCGATAGTCATTGAAAATCTGCTCAGCCGTCGGCAGAATCCACTTTCCATTTTCATCTTTTGCCGTCGTTGTCTTCAATCTGCTCACACTTGTGCCGCAAGTCCAGACCTTGTAATTGCGCATGTTCGTGCACAAGCAGCATTTAGTTTTCTCAGAAGAATTTTCCAGCCACTCTTTAAGGTATGGACAAGTTCCGTGAGAGAGCATGTAGCCATAGGACTCGCAGTTCGGTCGATTATTGGCGGTTAAGGCAGGAGAATTTTTCAGCATTCTCATCAGATAGCCGGTCGGAGAAGCATGATTGACTTCAACATCTTCATCTTTAGCATCGATGTAGACCTGTTTTACCGGATCGGGAAGACCGCTTTCCTTGGCAATCGTGAAACGAGTGGCCGCCTGAATGCCGGACGCCCCGGTATTTTCCATCAGATCAACCGCTTCCTTACCGGAAAATATTCCGCCGGCACCGAGCACCGGAATGTCCAGACCAGTATCTTTCACGAGCTTTACGACATCTCTAACGATATCTTCCAGCTTGAAGTTTCTCCAATCCTCTCCGAACCCTAAGTGGCCGCCCGCAAGCGGCCCCTCCACGACTACGTAATCCAGTTTGCGTCCGATCGATGCCGTGCGTTTGAGGAAAAGGTTCAGCGCTCGCGCTGAAGAAACAACCAACCCGAATAAGGCATCGTTGAAACGAGGATTGTCCTGTACAAGTTTCAGGCTGGAAAGATGCAAGCCGGCGGACATCGTAATACCGTCGACACCGGCATCCAATGCTGCATTCAATCGAGCCTTCAGCGTGGCGATGGGGTCGTTCATAGTGAGCTTTTCCATGCAATTCACAAGAACCAGACCTTTACCGGTTGCCTTTTCCATCACATCGGAAAAATATTGTTTTGAAACTCTGGACAGAGCCTCCAAGTTGAACTTTTCTTCCGTCTTGTCTGCTTCTTCAATCATTGACTTGAATCGGATTGTCTTCTCTTTTGTGAAATGTGTTCCGATTTCGCGATCTGCAACATCCGGCAGCATAGCGTCAGAAAGATGGGCCATTCCTCCAAGCTTCTCAATCGCCAATACGAGATTTGCTGTCGAAATATTGGTTCCCATTCCGCCGACCATCAGCGGCAAAAAGTCACGTCCCTTAAAAAAAAGACGAAAGTCGTCCAAACACTGCATACCAAAATCTCCTATTACAAAAGTACGCAGATTCAATATAGGCGGGTGTTAGTTTCTAAAAATCTTCATTTTTTAAGGAGATATCCTAAAAATTTGATTCGTTTTACCAAGAAAGTTAGGTGTATAAGGACTCGAGGCTGCAGGTGTTTTTCCCAAAGAATTAACGATCTTCTTTTAGAGTCTTCCAGCTTAAGAAAACATATGCAGCGAAACCGCAGCCAAAACTAAGTAGCGGGCGAACTTACCGAGGAGAATCAGCAAAAAAGAGCGCCAAAAGTTAATTCTCAGCCAGCCCGCGCCGAGGCAGAAGCCGTCGCCAACGACAGGAAGCCAAGAAAAAAGCAGTGTTATCGGTCCGTATTTTTTTAGCAGTTCCAGACTTCTAGCTTCCTGCTTCTTATTCGGGATGAGTCTCCCCATCCCATAGGTTATTAATGCGCCTAATGTATTTCCTGCCGTCGCGACAAAGACAACGATCCATAAATGCGTCTGAAATTCGTGCATTCCGAAGACGACCAGGGCCTCGCTTCCGCCGGGTAAAACGGTAGAAGAGATTAATGCACTCGTAAATAGCGTCCAAAGGTAGGCAGTAAAAGACAAAACGTTCCTTAGATCGTGTAGATTATGTAAATCTTTCTAACAAACCGACAGTACAACATGGCTCAGTCCGCAGATCTTAAAGCCAAAATTGAGGGACTTAATAAAGTTTTTCAGTTTTATTACAAAGAAAATTTCAAAACACTGAGAAAAGCGACGGATTTCTACATTCCTTGGTTTATCGGAAGAAAAAAACGCCTGGAAGAATTTCAAAAACAGTACATTCCCTTCTCGGTTGCTCTCTTTTTAGAAGGCGTTCGCAACAGCACGCTGAAGATGGAAGGCGAGCCGAATGAGGAACTCATCGAGGCCCTCCGCACTAAGCTGCTGCATAAGAGCTTCAAACCGGACTTCGATGAATATTGGAATGTCATTGAGTCGACACTCGAAAGAAACCCCGAGAACCCTAAAGAAGTCTCGGACGCCGTATCTGCTCTGCTGATGTTCAAACTTTACGGTCCTAAAGCTTCCGAGCCTATGCCGGAAAAACTGGACTCTCAGCGCCATACAATCGCCTCGGAATTCCAAGTCGGCAAGATCCACTACCAGTATTCACGCGGTGTCCGTATCGCTTTAGAACGCCTGCTCAATCCGAAGTTTGATCCCGAATTTGTACCTCGTGCCGCTCATGATCCTAAGGTTTTGAACGCCGAAGTTGCCAAATCCGAAACACCGAGTGAGGAAAAGAAAAAAGCTGAATAATTCTTACAAAGTTTTTCCGCCAACCGAAGACCTAAAAATCTTCGGTTTTTCTTTTCCGCAAACGAATTGATTAAGCAGAGGAAAAAATCTCTTCTCAAAAGCGGTCGAACTCGTTTTAGTTAGGTTATTCAGCCTAAGGAAAAATACGGATTTTCCTCTTCTTGTTTTTAGGACGTAAGAGGATGTCTACCATTAGAATGGAGCCTTGTTCGCAGACACCCAAAAATGCGTTCAAACAGGTTAGATACTTTATCCAAGTTTCCGACTCACACCTTTCTATCAAGGACAGACATGCTGACTGACATTGAAATTGCACAGCAAACCAAGCTTATTCCTATCGATCAACTCGCCCATGAATACGGTCTTTCCGACGACCAGTTCATTCCTTACGGCAGAGACAAAGCCAAAGTTGCTTTGGACACCTCTAACGCCAAGGGCAAACTTATTCTCGTAACGGCAACTTCCGGTATGCCTGCCGGCTCCGGAAAGACAACAACTTCCATCGCCGTTGCTCAGGCCTTTAAGAAACTCGGCGAAAAAGCATGTCTGGCTCTGAGAGAGCCTTCTCTCGGACCTTCCTTCGGTATGAAGGGTGGTGCTGCCGGCGGCGGATACTCTCAAGTTGTTCCGATGGAATCCATCAACCTGCATTTCACCGGCGACTTCCATGCCATTACCGCAGCCAACAACCTCCTGGCTGCCTTGATTGACAACGCTCGTCATCAGGGACAAGTCGATCTCAAAGAAATTACCTGGCGCCGTGTCCTTGACGTAAACGACCGCATGCTTCGCAATATCGTCACCGGTCTCGGCGGTCCTGCCAACGGTATCCCGACAGAAACCGGCTTCGACATTACAGCTGCTTCCGAACTCATGGCCATTATCTGTTTGGCTGACGGTGAAGAGGATCTCCGCACTCGCCTGGATCGCTTAGTTGTCGGTCTCAAGCGCGACGGTTCTGCATACACCTGCAAAGAATTAGGAGCTACCGGCGCTCTGATGGCTCTTCTGAAAGACGCAATGCTTCCGAACTTGGTACAGTCCATTGAAGGCGTACCCGCTTTCGTACACGGGGGCCCGTTTGCCAACATCGCCCACGGCTGCAACTCCGTGGCCGCTACTCGCGCCGCCATGACGATCGCAGACTGGGCCATCACGGAAGCAGGCTTCGGCAGTGACTTAGGCGCAGAAAAGTTCTATGACATCAAGTGCAGGATGAACAACCTTCAGCCGGCCGCTACCATTCTCGTGACCTCTCTGAGAGCTTTGAAGTGGCACGGCGGCGTTCCCCTTCCTGAAATCGGTAAGGAAAACATGGACGCTCTGATTAACGGTCTGCCCAACCTCAAAGCCCATATTGCGAGCCTGAAGCGTTTCGGCCAGCAGGTCGTCGTGTCTCTCAACCATTTTGCCAACGACAACGAAGAAGAAATTGATGTCGTCCGCAAGGAATGCTTAGAAGCCGGTGTTCGTTTCGCGATTTCAGACGGTTTTGCCAAGGGCGGCGAAGGTGCTTTGGATGTTGCCAGAGAAGTCATGGCTGCCGTTAAAGAAGGCTCCAAGCCTTTGAACTACGCTTATAACCTTGATGAATCCATTGAAGAAAAGATCCAAGACGTCAACACCAAAGTTTACGGGGGACAGGATGTTTCTTACTCTTCTGCCGCTTTGAAAGACCTGGCTAAGATCAAAGCGTTGAACATGGGATTTGAAAAACTCCCGATCTGCATCGCTAAGACGCCGTTCTCCATGTCTCACGATCCTGATCTGAAGGGTGCTCCGCATGGATTTACGCTTCCTGTTCAGCGCGTCATCCTGAATGCAGGCGCAGGTTTCTTAGTTGTGACAACCGGCGCCATTATGCGTATGCCCGGCCTGCCCAAGAAGCCGGCCGCCTATACCATCGATGTCGTTGAGGGCAAGATCGCCGGGTTAAGCTAAAACTTAGTAGTTTCGGTTTGCAAGACGCTCCTTTTTGGGAGCGTTTTTCTTTTGGAGTTCTTCCAGCTGAGAAGAGAAGACGGTCGCAAACTCACCTAAACAATAAGTTTGAAAAGAGATTTGTCTGTAGACAACCGGGAGACCAAATAGAGTCGTAAGGTTTTCCTCCGTCAGTACTTCAGATCTGCTTCCAAAAATATAATGACCTCGTTTCATGAGTAAAACCTTGTCTGCAGCTGCTAATGCGTGATTAGGATGATGTGTTGTAAAAACAATGGTCTTGCCTTTGTTTTTTGAGAGCTGTTTCAACAAGAAAAGCATTTTGTCTTGGTTTTTCAAATCCAAGGCCGAAGCTGGTTCATCTAAAAAAATGACGTCAGCGTCGCTGGCTAAGGCTCTAGCAATTAAGACCATTTGTTGTTGACCGCCCGAAAGCTCTGCGAATTTTTTGTGAAGCAGCGACTCAATTTTCAACTCTCGAAATGCCTGAAGGACAGCTTCAAAGTCTTTTGGACCTGGCGTTGCAAATGAGGAAATATTTCTTGCTCGGCCCATCAAGGCAATTTCCTCGCAGCTGAAATTGAAAGGAACTGAGAATTTTTGAGGAACCAAAGCCGAACTTCTCAATATCTCTATCAAGCCCGCCTGTGGTTTCTGCAGGCCTAAAAGGAGATCGATCAGTGTCGTCTTACCGCACCCATTTTCGCCCAAAAAAGCACAGATTTCTCCGGCTCTTAACGAAAAACTAAGGCGCTCGATCACAGGATCGTTAAGGGAGTAGCCAAAACGAAGGTCTTGGACCTTGATGACCTCATGCATTCAGCCTCCGTTTTCGAAAACGAAGAAGGATAAGCACAAAAAGAGGTGCACCCACCAAGGATGTAAGAATACTAATCGGGATTTCAGCTTGAGAAATTGAGCGTGCAAAGGTATCGGCTAAAAGTAAAAATATAGCCCCTATCAGGCCGGTAGCCGGGAGGAGGACCTGAGTATCGTCGCCTACCACGGATCTCCCGATATGAGGAACCACGAGGCCGACCCAACTAATATTGCCGGATATGGCTACTTGACTTGCAATAAGAACACCGGAGCAAACAATAAAAACCCAACGCAGCGGCTGGACACGAACACCTAAAGAGCGGGCGTTTTTGTCATCTAAAGACAAAAGATTGAGCCGCCAACGAAGACTTATCATCAAAGACCCGCAGACAAGAACCGGAATGGCGAAGAGGAAAAATTTCGGAATCGTTGCTGAGCTAAAACTCCCCATAAGCCAGAAAACAATAGCCGGAAGCTTTTCCTCGGAGTCCGATAGGTACTGAAGCAAACCTACCAGAGCGGTAAAAAGGCCGTTCAATACCATTCCTCCTAAAATCAGCATCAGAAGGCCTTCCCTGAACTTTCGACTGAAAAAATACACTAGAGTCAGAGTCAGAAGCCCAAAAAAGATCGCTGAAGCGTACAACGTCCACGCACTTAAGTCGCAAAAAATCGCAATCGTGCCGCCGAAAGATGCACCGGAACTGATACCCAAAACGTTTGGGCTAACTAATGGATTTCGGAAAATTGTCTGAAGCGCACAGCCGCACATTCCAAGGACTGCTCCAGCTGCAACGCAAGTTAGTATTCTGGGGAGACGAACATTGAATACGATCTGGTGAAGCACAGGATCGCCTTCCCTGCCCAGTATCCCTCCCCACAAGACACTCACCACCTCTTGAGAGGAAAGGCCGTACCGCCCTATGCCCAGCGCCGCGATGACAGTCGCCAGGCACAAAACGAATAACAAGAGCAAACAGTAACTGTTCGGCCTACTCTGAGGGGACGTACGGAACACGATAGAATTTTTGATAATAATTCTGAACGGCCTTTTCTACATCGATGTCAGAAAATTTTGCAGGGTAAAGTTTCTTAGCCAACCAAATTTCCCCGATTGCCATCGCCTCGGGTTGCGGATATCCCCAGAGTTTTGCAAACTGCGGCATGTAATATAACCGACCATCCTTAACCGCCTGGATATTCTTCCATTCAGGGGTCGTCATGATTTGTTTAATTACATTCGGGTACCTGTTTTGCACGAGTATGTTCTGTGGATTCCATTTGAGAACCTCCTCGATGCTTATCTTCTTGTAACCTTTAATGAAAGGCGCGGCAACGTTATAGGCACCCGAGGTTTCCAAAAACACACCGGTAAATTTTCCGGAACCGTACGTTACAAGATCCGGATTTGCAACGTAACACTTCGGACGATCCTTGAGCTCGACGCCGCCTACCCTATCTTTCAAAAGTTTTTGATATTGGAATGCCGCTTTAATAAGTTCTTTTCCGTTTTCTTCCTTATTGAAAACATACGCGATGAGTTCAATGCCTTGCTTCAAGCCTTGACTGTACGCTTCATAAGCGTCGGAAACCGTAGGATTAAGTTTTTCCAATTCCTTTTTGGATCCGGTTCTCAGCGAGATCCCTATAACCGGGATGTTTGCATCCGAGATTTGCTTAATCATCTCAGCCGGGGCGTAATTAGTCACAAATACAACGTCAGGCTTTAGCTTCAAAAGACTTTCCATGTTCACGGAAGTAAGATCTCCGGGTGTCGCCATATCCTTAAGCGACGGGGCGAGTCGTAAATAATCTTCGCCGAGTTGTTTTTTCCAGTCAGAAAGCACGCCTACGATCTGCCCCATTGCGTCTAACTGATTTGCAATGTTCAGCGTTTGATGCTGAAGCACCACAGCACGGCTTACCTGATCAGGAATAGTTACCGTACGGTCCAGTTGATCTGTGATTGTGCGAGAGGCCTGAGCCGGCAAACAAAAAGACAGCGCAAAAACTAAGATAAAAAGTCCTTTGACAAGCATTTTCAACCTTCGGAATTGCAAAGCAAATGTAATTAGGTTTGAGTTTCGCTATACTTATTTTGAATAGCGGTAAATAATTTACAACTTTCCTCAATCAATGGCAATAGAGCGTTATCATGAATAACTCACGGATTTCAGTATTAGCTGCGGGTAGTTTCTTTAATGCCGTCGCTATTCTTGTCCAGAAATACAAGGAGGATTATCCGAATATTCAGATTGATTATCGATGCGGACCTGCCGGGATTCTCAGAGAAAAAATATTGAGCGGTGAGGCTTGCAGCCTTTTTGTCAGTGCCGACTACAAAAACGCAAAAAAGGTTTCCGACGCTTTTTGTGAGGCGCCGGTCGTTCCGGTCTGCCGGTCTTCTCTTTGTGTCATAGCCTTAAAAACAGCGACCACAAAGGGAGAAGACGCGATAACTCTTTTATCTAATCCTTGCATGAGAATCGGAACATCGACGCCGGGAGACGATCCTTGCGGTGATTACACTCAAAAGTTCTTTGAAATGATCCGAAAAGAATCTCCAGAGCTCGCCAACTCCATTTCTGCTCGTTCAAAAGCCCTTGTCGGCGGCAGGCATTCGAATCCCGTTCCTTCAGGAAAGAAAGCGGCCTTGTGGCTCCTTGAAACGGGACAATGCGATGTCTTCATAGGATATAGGGCCTTTTGGAACACATACAAAGGTAAGCCGGAGATCGTTACGGCTGACATCCCGCAACGGTATAACATTCATCCTGAATGGTATATGACGTACCACCCTGACGCCCACAGACTCGCAGAGTTTATCGTCTCTCCTTTAGGCAGATCTATTATTCGGAGCTGCGGATTTTTAGACTCAAAGAGCGAATTGATTAGGTAAACGTACGCGTCTGAGAATCAAAAGTCCGATCACAAAGAAAAGTGTGGTCACAAGAATGGCCGTTCTTTGATCGCCGGACGTCAGCCAAGTCACCGTACCGTATGTAATCGGACCTAAAACGTTGGCACCCCAAACCGCCACATTCCAGGCGGAATAAAACTGAGCGAGTTCACCGGCGGGAGCAAAGACTGCAACGACCGCCCTGCCCGCCGATTGACTGGACCCCATGGCAACACCGGCAATGTTAGCGGCAATCCAGAATGTTACCGGTCCTTGTGAAAAGGCCGCCATAACGCCCATGATGATCCACAGAAGAATCGTGAGTGCTAATGTCTTCTTGTGTCCCAAGCGATCTTGAACGTACCCGAACACAAAAGCACCGATAGCGGCAGTGATATTGACAACCAAAATCAAACTAATCGTCTGCGCGGTCGTAAATTTCATGACCAGCTGGGCGTAAACCGCCGACAGCGTGATGACAACAGCAATTCCGGCCTGGTAGAAAAGCCCGCAGACGCAAAACTTCAAAAATTCCGGATGACGCTTGAGGAGCCGGGAACTGTCAGCAGATTCCTTTCGGATTCGTTTGAAGGTCTTTTCAAAAGAGATGTTTTTAGGCTTGGAACGCTCCTTAACATACAAGAGCATCGGAAGCGCCATCACAAAGAAAATCGCCGCAGTCGACATTGCCGTGTAAGGCACATAGACATCGGCCGGGAACCCTGCTTTCTGTCCTTCAAAAACGATGAGCAGACAAGCCGCCAAACTGACGATCCCGCCTAGATATCCGAAGGACCAGCCCCAGCCGGAAACTTTGCCGAACGCTTCGGGCTTTGCCAACTCGGAAAGAAAAGCTGAATTAAGCGAAACGCCTGCATTAAAAGCCGTATTCGAAATAACGATCAGAAAAACTGCCGACACCAAAGTTCCGGGGCCCGTATAGGCAAGCGTGGCGGTACTCATACAGCAGATTCCGGTCATCACGGCAAGCCAGAATCGTTTATTCGCTTTTGCATCTGCCAAAGCACTGATCACCGGAATGACAGCGATGGACAGCAAGTTAGAAAGCGTGATCGTCAGCGTCCAGGCAAATGTTGCCCAAACGGCATTTTCTGCGACAACCGAAACAAAAAACGCGTTGTAAACGGCCGTCAGAATGACGGTGGTGTAGCCGGAGTTAGCAAAATCGTAGGACGCCCAAGCAAGAACCTCCCGCTTGGACACGCCGGGCATAAACAAGTTCTTTCCTGATTGCATCGATTAATCCGTGCAAGCCAGCTGATGAATGAAGGCCGCGCAGCTTCTAGCCAAAGAAGATGTGTTGTATCCGCCTTCCAGCACCGCCACGACCCCACGGCATTCAGGAATCTCAGACTTACAAGAAGCCAGCCGGCGTCCCAAAAATGCATAGTCGCGTTCAACCATTAAAAGCTGTGCTTGGTCTTCTTCTCGATGGGCATCAAAGCCGGCAGAAACCATAATCAGTTCGGGTTTGTATTCCTTGAGCTTGGGCATCCAAACTTCGTCCATGGTTCGACGAAGTGCTATTCCCTCCGTGCCTTCCGGGAAAGGAGTGTAAACGGCGTTGGGCGGTGCATGATGGATATGGGCATAGGGGAAAAGTGCCTCTTGGAAACCGTCCAGAATTAAAACATCATCTCGGCCGCCCAGGATGTTGCTTGTCCCGTCCCCATGATGAACATCGAAGTCCACCACAGCAACTCTCTTTAAGCCGTAGACTCCTATGGCGTGCAGCGCACCGATTGCCACATTATTCAAGAAGCAGAATCCGCCGGAATGGTCCCTATGCGCGTGATGTCCGGGCGGTCTGACTGCGCAGAAAACCTTCTTATATTGACCTGAAAGAACGTCATCCACGCCGGCGCAGGCGGCTCCGGCCGCATATTGCGCTGCCTCCCAGGTGTACGGATTCATCGCAGTGTCGACACTGATGGTATTCAGACCTTCTTTCGGTGAATTGTGGGAGAGGTAGGAAATATAGTCAGCATCGTGGGCAGCCAGCATGTCGGTCACGGCCACCATCGGCGGCGTCTTTTGATCGACAAACTGAGAAGTTCCTGCAGCCAGCATGAGCTCTTCGATTTTTTCCAGGCGTTTCGGGCATTCGGGATTATTGTTTCCCATCTTGTGTTTGAGAAACAATCCGTGGGTATAAAAAGCGGTGTCAGCCATGGGAATCTTCTTTTTGAGACTTTCCTTCAATTTTAACTTTTTCTTGGGATGCATCTAAAGACCCAAAAAGCAATTAGTGAAAGAGCCTTATCTCTTCAAGACTAGATCGGACTTTAAGCTATCAAATCGTCTCCGTTAATGATTAGTTCTTGAAGACGACCGGATTGATTACTTTTCAATTAGAGGACATTTAGAAGGATATAGTTCTGGAACTAGCAAACAAAAAGTGTTAACCACATACCCGCTTTTAGAAACTTTAATTGAGGATAACTGTTTTTTTAGAAGAGCAAGCTGTGCTTTCAATTGGAACGTTGATTCGACAGATTCTTCCGTAAGAAAACTAACTACTCGGACATGCCTTCGGATTACCGATTTGTACTTTCCAACTTCGTCTTGCTTTCTGTATTTAAATCCCTCAAGGTTTACACGCATTTTATAGTTGGTAAGCTCCCGAACCTCATAACGAATTAAACACTTCTCGACATCCGTATTGTCGCAGTCATCCAAACTTTCCACGGGTACATGGTAGAAAGACTCCACCATGGGGTAATTAATATAAAGTTTCCCGACGTCAGAAGAGTCCGTAAAATGTGACATCAGCTTTTGAACACATACCGCATCAAAATCTCCGGTGTGCGGATCAAAATCGAAAGCTAAGAAAATGTCGGAAAAATCATTGGCGCTTTTTCCTTTTAACTTTTCCTTGTCGCCTTGGCCAACCTGTCGACTGCTTCTTAATACTGCAGTTATGTCTAAATCAGTGTATTCGCAGCCATAGCTTTCGTATTCCAAATACAGCTTCTTCAGATTCGCATTTAGTGAGACAACCTCTACTCGAGGCAGGTCAAACTTTCCCAAAAGGCGTTGTAAAAGTTTGGCTTCTGTCGGACCTTCAGATATAACTAGAACCTGTTTAGCGCTCAAATTCATGGCTTAAAAATAATTTTTCAAGATTGTTGCCTTCACGTATTTCTCGTTCTGTTAGATCTGAAAATGGCTTTATCTTTTCATCGCGTAATAAGAAACAACAATCAGCCCGGGTATTTGCATGGGTCAATAAGTTTGTGTTGTGAGTTGTGAGGATGCATTGAATATCCAAGCTTTTTGCGAGATTAAAAATTTTCTCGGCAACTTCGTAATGATAGAAAGCATCGAATTCATCCATGAAAATAAAACTAGGCTTGCTAATTCTGAGAGACTCCTGCCAATAGAACAAAACGGTAAGCGCTAAGGTACCGCTTGATGCAACGGCAAAAAATGGCAGTGCCTGCTTGTGAGCAAAATACAGGCCTTCCCGACCATCCGGGCTTTTTGCTACTTTTAAACGCTCGTTAACGTCATGGTCATTTAAAAACTTTTCAAATTTATCAGTGAGTCTATGGCTAATAATGAAAGAGTCCAAATGATCTGTTACAGATAACAAACCCATGAAACTATTTCCCCTGTCAACTCGCCTAAACCATAGCATTGAACCAACGAAATCCATTAATTTTCTAATCGTTGAATTTTCTGGCAATGGGGAATTGTTCGCCAAATACCTAAGGAAAGAAAGCTTAGAATCCTTATAAACAAAGTTGAGCCTTTCAAAACCAAAAGAAGAAAGATTCTCGAAGCTGTGTATGTTCTCCTTCTCATCCCAGGAAAAAACTTCTTTTCCATCAATAAGAAGCGTCTCTCCCGTTAACTCTATAGAGGATGATTTACTGTACGAATAAACGACTTCCTTGTCATCCAATAAAAAGGTATAGCTAAATTTAACGGGGTCGTTCGGATGATCTGCATTAGCGTAATAAGTATATGCATCCGTTTTTTTTACTTTATCCACTAAATGCTGAACAATGTCAAAAAGAGCGAAACCAAGATTTGATTTGCCGGAACTGTTGCGGCCATAGACTAATGCAGTCTTTATAAATTTTCCGCTAGGAGATTCAGCAAGGCAATCCATAGAGAAATCATAATTTCTCACTTTTGAAAAATCCCACTGCAACGAATTGAATTGTTTGAAATTACTTACTTCAAATCTCTTTAACATCATGGTTCCTTTTCCTATCGGAATGAAAAGAATGATAGCACGCAGCCGTAAAAAAATTACGGCGAATCTAGACTGAGATCTAAAAAGAGATGAGAAGAAAAGAGATGAGAAGAAAAAAGGGCTGTCGGCTTCCTCTTGGTAGAAGAAATCGACAGCCCAAACTTTGTTTTATGGAGGGATCAAAACAAATTAAGGATATCAATAGGTAATTGGCTATACATCTAAAAGTCGTTCAAGTTCTTCACGGTTTTCTTTCTTCGCCAATTCAGGGCGTTCGGAAAGAAGAACCATCAATTTCAAGCGAGTCTTAGCTGAAGAAAACTCTCCGCCGTGAATCGCGCCGTTGTTACGGCTGTCTGTAACGGAACCGGGATAGGCATAAACCTGATAAGGACGTCCGCCGGGCGTTCTGGTCGTAATCACAACGACAACGCCTTTATCTGTTGCATCTTTAATTGCAGGTTCAACAATAGCGGGAAGATTGCCGCGGCCGAATCCTTCCAGCACGATGCCTTTACAGCCCTGAGCAACAGCAAAGTCAACGTAATCACGACCGATGCCTGTCTGACCGGTAACAATGTCCACACGAGCGGTCAGTTCTTTTGGAGAATAAGTATGTCTGTCCAGAGGAGTACGGCGGAAAACAACTCTGTCGACATCGCAGTAACCTATGGGGCCCCACCAAGGAGAAGCAAAGGTATCGGGGTTAGCGGAATGAGTCTTTCTGACCTGTCCGGCTGCATGAATAATTTCATTCAGCAGAACCATTACGCCCTTGCCTTTGGCTTCTTCGCTGGCCGCTGTTTTGACAGCACAATAAATATTTGCTGGACCGTCCGGGCTGGTATCGCCGGCGCCGCGCATTGCAGCGGTTAAGACAATAGGCTTTTCGCTCTTGTGAAGAATGTCGAGCATGTAGGCGGTTTCTTCAACTGTATCGGTACCGTGGGTCACCACAGCGCCGGCAACGCCCTCTTCTTTCAAAGCTTCCTCAATCATTTGAGAGAGCTGGAACATTTTTTGCGGGGTCATCGCGCAGCTGGCATGATTTGAAAACTCTCTGACTTCAACATCAGCAAGTTTATCCAAACCAGGAACAGCGGCGGCCAAGTCTGCGCCGCTGACAGCGGGAACCAGGCCGTTAACCTTCGGGTCAAACTTCATCGCGATGGTTCCGCCTGTAGTAAAGACAATGACTTTTTTCTTTTCCGACATTCGATTTCTCCTTTGAAATTTTTTAGTGTCTGATCATCCCATACTTTTCCTGAGCAGCTATGAGTTCCTCGTTTGCCTGCCCAAGATTTTCATTCAAGTATCCGACCGCAGCGCAGATGATTCGGTCGTAATTTTTAACGTCTTCCGACTCTAAGGTCGGAAGAACTTGTTTTTGGAGTTGCTCTCGGCTAATAAAGAGGCTCATTACAGCAGAAGTTCCCGGTATACAGCCGACGCCTCCCATAACTTTATGCACATCATTGCTCATAAAGGTAATGCCACCTAATTCCTGACTGCAAAATTCGTTCAGTTCGGCAGCGATTCGGACTTTTTCCTGAGCAGTAGAAGCTTTGCTCAGCCTTTCTCCGAATTCAATAATCTTTCTGCCTTGCTGACTCGTCAGATCTTCCATTGCGGTATCACTTCTGCCAAGCAGTTCCGGACGATACTCCACCGGAAGGCCCAGAGATTGTGCGGCCTTTAATAAGGCTTTTGCGGCAACAGTGTTGTCATCCCCGGGGAAGGCTCTGATTAAGAATGTGGGTTCCTTGATAACGGATGAAAGCGGTTCTGCACAGACCTTGCCTTCAATGACAAAGGAAGGGATTCGATCCAAATGCAGTTTTTCAGATAAGTCTTTCTTTCCGTATAAGTTAACGTTTCCTTCAATATCCTCATTAGGACCAATGCCGCCTACGGTCGCATTTGAAAGCGCCATGACCGATACCGGAACACCGTGAATATCCAAAACCGTTCCAAGAATCTTTCCGCAATTTCCTTCCAGGTCCTCTTCTTGGATGATGAATTGATCAGAGAAGGCTTTCACAAAGCTGTCCAACGCTGCATTAGCAATCGCAGTTTGCAAGGCAACAGGTACTTCCATAGCGCCCTGACCTAAGATTCTTCCGAAGCAATCCACCGCAATCGCTTGCGAACAAACGGCCTGCTTTCCGACACAATGAGATGCCAGACGGGCCTCTGAAGCTGTAATGCCGCGTCTTGCCGTGCCTATGCCTTCTCCGCCTGAAACCGTCTTAACTTGAAAATATGCATCCTCAAGACCCGTATGGACATTGCACTCCGCAATTTCAAGACTTAAGCCAGTTGCTTCTCGCAGAAGACCAAGCACTGCGCTCAGACCCCCAGAATCGTCTTGGATAAAACCCAAGTGGCTATTGGCGTGTCCGCATCCGGCATGACCAACAACGCCGATGACTCCGAATGGTGCGGCAGATAAGGATATATTTGTTTTCATGAGTTAACCGATGAGTTCGGGTTCGGCTAACACCGAACCCGAAGATTCACAGACTAATTAGAAGATCATCAAAAGGATGGTGATGATCAAGGCAACCAGGCAGCCGAACAGAATGGACGGACGCTGGAACAAGTTAGCCTGTTTGAGGTTAGATCCCGGAACCACCGGAATAACGGTAGCCAGAGCAGCAACCGGACCGCCGGTAAGGAAGTACTGAATCAGAGAAGCGCCGGAAGCGGCAGCGAAAGCTGCTGCAAACGGGTCAGCTCCGGTACCGAGCACAACCTGAAGGAACGGAACCAAAACAGCAACAGAGGCTGCATAAGACTGAGTCATGAAGCCCGTTACGAAAGCCACGCAGAACATGACGATAACAGGAGAGAAGGAAAGCATCGGGGATGCGAAGGTCGAGATCGTGTCAACGAGACCGATTTGTTTAATAACCGTGCTCATGAACAGGAAGCCGATCGTTGCAACCAACGGGGTGGCGATTAAGCCGACGCCCTGCATCATCGTTTGTTCGGCGCTCTTCATATCCTTGTGGGCAAGGATCATGACGACGAGAGCGGAAACCAGACCGACCAGGAAAATCGGCAGACCGCAGATGAAACCGATCAAAAGAACCAAGAACGGGAAGAATGCTTTTCCGGAAGTGGTCTTGTATTCTTTGTTCTTGATTTCTTCCATAACGGCGATTCTGTCTTCTTCGCTGACAGTAACGCCTCTCTTGTGCATGTCATAGATCACGCGGACATAGGACATGAAGAAAATAGAGAGAGCAGCGATTAGACCGAGAACGTTGAACAAACCGTAGCCAATACCGGCAGTTGCAAGGATTGCAACCTGAGTCGGATGTGTAAAACCTGCTAAATTACCGATGTGGCCAGCATGGGCCTGAATACCGGCGACTTTATTTGGGTCAACACCGAGCTTAACAGCAGCCGGACCGGTAATTACGGCGGTAATCACAGGCTGTGTGAAACCTGTCAGTGCGCCGATGACGCCTGCTGCAATACCGCCGGCCGTGCAAACTCCGGGGCCGCCGCCGAGCTTATTGCCCCAAAGAACGATATCTCTCACGATAACATCCAAGAAGCCAGTGGCCTGCATGATACCGATGAACAGCAAGATACCGGTCATGTCGGCAATCACAGGATTCAAACCTGAATTAATCATCTTTGCAATTGTCATCGGAGCACTTCCGGCAAGCGGGAATCCCGCAACAATCGCGGAAATAGCCGCACCTGTGATGGCTGTGATGTAAATCGGCGTCATGCCTGTAATCATGATCACCAACGTCAGGACCATCAAGCACTGGGCTATGATCATCTGAGTTGTCATTATCTATCTCCTCTTGATTTGAGACGCAGACTCTCTTGGAGTCGCGCGTAGAAAAACCTCTACGAGACAATGTTCGCAACATTCTGTAACAGCGCGATTGCAAATACCGGTGAATTTGTTGCAGAAAAATTACAAATGATCCGTATTTGTACTAAGAGCCTTTCAATCAGGTTCTGTAATTAGGTACCCCACCGAAGAATAAGCCGCAATCACGCCGCCGTCCAAGCCGCACTGTTCAAGCTTTCTTCGGATTCTTGCAAAAGTAACACGAAGATACTGGACCTCTCCGATGCTCTCGTCCCCCCACACAGCTCGAAGCAGCCGTTCATGGGTCATGACTTCTCCGGGATGTTTCACAAGCTCTAAGAGCAGCCTGAACTCTCTGTCCGTCAGTTTGACGAGCGCGTCTTTGACATAACATTGACGCGGGCCGGGCAACAGTCTCAGCGCACCGCAAATAAGTTCCTGACTTTGGGGAGCGTGGACAAGTGATCTGGTTTTTCCTCGTCTCAACACGGCTCGAATTCTTTCCATCAGTTCTTCAATGTAGAAAGGCTTCGAGACGAAGTCGTCTGCCCCTTCTCGGAAGCCCTCGATGACCGTGGGACGTTCGTCTTTCGCTGACAAAATAATGACCGGCACATCAGATGATTTACGCAGTCTCTTGAGCATCGACATGCCGTCAATTTCTGGCATCATCAAGTCAAGCAGAATTAAATCGGGTTTCTCAACCGACTTGTTGTAAACCTCCAGTGCCTGAGCACCGTCGGAGGCCGTCTGAACGTCAAATCCTTCGAGTTCTAAATTTTGAGCCAAAAGACGGCGGATCTTGCTTTCGTCATCAACGATCAAGATTAAAGGACGATGCATACTTCCCTCCTACAGCGACAAGGAGATTTTAAAGACTGTTCCGCCTTTGGGATTTTGTTCGGCCCAGATTTTTCCGCCGTGAGCGGCCATGATCCCGCGGCAAATCGAAAGGCCTAACCCGGTCCCGCCGACTTTCCGTCCCGAACCCATATCGACTTGATAGAAAGAATCAAAAATTTTAGAGAGATGCTTTTCGGATACGCCTATACCGTTATCAGAAAAGCTGATAACCACAGAGTCATCAATTTTTTCCGACCTCACATTACACGTAGGCTTTGCCTTGTCATTGTAGCGAGCAGCATTTTCCAAAATATTCACAAAGACTTGGGTCATACGGTCCTTGTCAGCCAAAACACACTCAGCTTCCGGCTCAACTTTCAGCGAAACCTCCAAGTGAGGAAAATGAAGATGAACGCTCTTCATTGCTTTATTCAAAATTGCCGTAACTGTCTGCACCTTCGGCTTAATCACCAATGATCCTGCTTCAAGTCTGGAAACATCCAGCCAGTCACAAATCAAGTTTTGCAGACGCTCGCTTTCCTCCAGCATCTCTGTCAGAAGCTGCTGAGAGTTGGAAAGTTTTCCGGATCTAATTTGGCGCTGAAGCGTTTCGCTTTGAAGTCTTAGCGTTGTGACCGGAGTCTTTAGTTCATGCGCGACCACAGAGATCAAATTGCGCTTCATTCTTTCCATAGAAACTTCTTCCGAAATATCTCGAAGGAGCAGCCCCATTCTCGGGCCGACATAGCCATGAAATTCCGGTACTAAAAAACCGGAAGCTTCAATGAAAAAATCAGAATCTACTTTACTGACGTAGCGAGTGGGGCCGGCAAAGAAATCCTGTGGATTATTCGGACTGTCTGCCAAATAAACCTTCCTAAAGTGTTCTTCTATATAGCTCTCGACTTTGGCGATCCCGTCTCCGGGCGCAATAGAAAGAATTTCTCTAGCTGTTTTGTTGGAATACAGCAAACTGCCGGTTTTTCCGATCAGCACCACCCCTTCCGTCATAGACTCCAGTAGTGCATTGAAGCGGGATTGAGAAGCTTTCACTGAAGAAAACATCTCTTTGTTCTCTAACACAATGGCAATCGAATTTGCCAGGCGCTGAAGCGAGGTATTGATTCGGTTTTCTTGAGTGTAGTCAGGCCGCTCGAAACTTAAATATCCTAAAACTCCCGTGCTGAGTTTAACCGGCAAACTGGCGAGATCCTGACGATCCCGTTCCGGTTTATCGACGAAATCCAATTGGTTAAGTCCGAGGATTAGACGGAAGCTCTCGACGGTCCGCTTTATCACAACATGCGGCTCATCCTGAAGCGGCGCCAAGAGAAACTGCAGGGCCCTGAGCTCTTGATTTCTCTGATTGAGCGTTCGGGTCCGCAGGTTGACCTGATGTGTCAAATCTAAATTCGATTCTTCTAATTTCTTCTGTGTCGATTGCACCTGCCGAACCAGCTTTTCAAACTGGACCGAAAGCAGCTTCAATTCGATCGGTGCATTTGCAAGAAAAGATCTGTCCGGTTTTTTAATAGAACCGTCCTTCTTGAAAGCGTTAATTTGGTCAATTAAGGTTTGGACATAATTTGTCAGACGAAAGCCCAAGAAGGTTCCGACAATTAGAGCTAGCAGTGCACCGCAAACAAGAAAGACACCTGAAGTCAGCAGTGAGGAAAGAAGCTGCTTGTCTCGAAATGTCACGCGCTGAGAAAACACTACACGCCAGTCCGTATCCGGAATCTCGGCAATTGAAAGAACCGCTGAGTCATTTCGTTTTTGATTTGTCCGCCACAAAGGGATTGGCGCCCCAAGCATTTGCTCAGAAATTTTCACAAATTCCGGCGATAAGTTCTGCGGCCTTACATTTCCACTGTCGTTCAATGAAGTAAAGAAAATTTCCTTTTGTTTCGAATCAAATATTTGTAAAGAATAAGGTTCAGCGCCAACCGATCGTTCGAAGATGGCAGCGATATCTTCCTTCGGCTCACAGCCAATCAAAAGATACGAACGGTCGTAAGGATCAGCTTCCGGGATACGCGAGCCAAAACAAATTTCATTTTGAAACGGTCGAACGTTAACTTCGCTGCCGGCAAAAGCGGACATTAATTCAGCCGTTGAGACGGAGCTTTCCCCATGGTGAAAGTCCACGCGTCCAGTGTCTGAAATGAGCCTAAGCGAAGTGAGGTAAGGCATTTTCTCTGCAAGCTTATTTAGGCGTGAGACCGGAATAACTTTAGAACCAATGGACTCTGAAATCATGTCAGATGCCGTGTTCAAAAAAGTTTCGATACTCACAAACCGTGCACTCATGCTTCTTGCAAATTGCTGCGTTCTCATTATCTGCTGGTCATCAATGACCGCCGCAGTGTGCGTTAATTGGGAGAAATGCATGAAGGCAAGCATAAATAGCGGCATCAAGGCCGTCCAGGCCAAAGCACGCGTCAGATAACCTCGAAAGTCTTTAGGAACGACCTGTTCTTCGACCTCAACTTTTACCACCGGCGGAAGAGGGACGACAAAATTTGAAGTGTTTGAAGCCATGTTCTCTCTGGGACAGAATCAAAAGATTCTGCGGTTGTTTGTTTTGACTGATTTGTATGCCGCTATTGTAGTTGTTGAGTAAAAACTTACCGGAACTCAAAATGCCAAACTCACTTAAGGAGGCCGATTGGGACCGTTGTTGTCACGCAATGTTGCTGAAGTCCGTTTTTTCTTCCGACCGTTACACCATGCCCGTACAATTCGGAAAAAATTCGGGTAATCTAACTAGGACTTAGGAGGCGCTTATGCTCAGACGATCAATTCTTATCTCAGGTATTTCAGGGCTCGCCGCTTTTTCAGGTTTGGCTTTGGCCCAATCTATGTCCTCCACTTCCGCTGAAAAAGCTCTGCCCTACAGCAAAAGGCCTGAAGTTAAAAAATTCATTCAAGACGTCTGCAGTCGCCGCGGACTTAACCAGGATTGGGTCGCTGCCGTCCTTGATCAGGCTACTTATCAGCCCAAAATTGAACGTCTGATGACGCCGAAGCGTACGAAGCCCGGCACAAAAGACACGCGAAAAGACTGGGAAAAGTACAGAAATATTTTTCTCGGAGCTCACCGCTTGAATTTAGGTGTCCAGTTCTGGAAAGACAACGAGACTTCCTTGGAGCGTGCCCGTGAGGTTTATCACGTGGACCCTGCCGTTATTATCGGCATCATCGGCGTGGAAACACGTTATGGAGAAAATACCGGAAATTGGAAGGTTCTCGATTCTTTGGTCACCCTGAGTTTTGACTACAAGCGCAGAGCCGACTTCTTTAAGAAAGAGTTGGAAGAGTTTTTAGTCATACTTTACAAAAATGACCTTAAGCCTTTTGATGTACAAGGTTCTTATGCCGGTGCCGTCGGTTTGCCGCAGTTCATGCCGAGCTCTATCAAACGATTCGGCGTGGATTTTGACGGTGACGGAAAAATCGACATCAATCATTCCACCGCTGACACGATCGGCTCCATTGCCAACTATCTGAGCAAGCACGGATGGGTAGAAGGTCTGCCCATGTTAATTGAGGCGGATATTTCACCGACTCAAGCAGCTAAGTTCGGAGGCGGCACCAATCCACGCTTTACTTGGAATCAATTGGTGAGCAGCGGTGTGAAGCCGCTGGACAATGACGAACGTTTTGCAGGAAATATGCCTGTTTTCATTGTTGACTATCCGTTTTATCTTCCGGGGTCCGTGGACTTTGAAAAACTTTATAGAGTCGGTACAAAAAATTTCACAGCAGTTCTTCGCTACAACAGCAGCTATTTCTACGCCGGTGCCGTGGCTGAGCTCGGGTCTGCCATTGCAGAGATGATGGGCAGGAAAGGTTTGATCGACGGTGAGAAGCTTCTTCCGCCGCATCTTAAGCCGCAGCCGAGCGGAATCGCTAAGAACATCGGAGGAATCAAAGAAACCGTAACACCGATTTCTTCCGGTAATAATCTTTAGTTTCTTTCCTTACCTCTCCGAACTAGAATGTTCAGTACAGGAGTCTTAGAGAACTCTCGGAATGTTAGAAGGCAAGGAGAAAAAGATGGCAATTGGAAGTGCAGTACAGCGCGGCGCTATGCTCTTCAGCAAAGTTGGTGAACTTATCGGATACACCGGAACTACCGTAACCATCCGCAGAGGAAATCAAGCAATTACTTATAGCGATAAAGAAATACAAAAATTCTGCAAAGTGTGTTCCTGACATCTCTGGAAGAGGCTAGTTAGAAAACTCGAAACTAGCCTTTCCTGCTTCAAAGACTTGTCTTAGCGACCAAAAACCTTTCCGGAAAATTTTCCGGCGCCGTTTACGCCGCCTTCAAAGGATTGTCCGATTTCAATCGGTCCGCTCCCTTTTGGAGTCCCCGTATAAATTAGATCCCCCGCTGTCAGTCGCCAATACTTAGAAACCTCGGAAACAAGTTCAGGGATGCTGTGCATCATTTGACTTGTGTTGCCTCGTTGTCGTCCCTGATTATCGACATAGAGCCAGAGCGTTGCCGCATCCATATCCGGCATTCGGTGCTTTTCTCTGATCTCGGTAATTAATGCTGAGTTGTCGAAGCATTTTGCCTTTTCCCAAGGTTGGCGGTTCTCTCTAGCGATTGTTTGAAAATTGCGGCGTGTAAACTCAACGCCGGCGGCGTAACCGAATATATATTCTTCTGCTTCTTCAGCTGCGATGAAACCGGTCTCGGGTGCTGTTTTGCCGATCGCAACAACGAGCTCCACTTCGAGGCAAAAAGAATCCGTTTCTCGAGGATAAGGAATCTCTACGCTTTTTCCTTCCTTGCAAACTACAAGGCCGTCAGAAGGCTTTGTGAAAAACACCGGTTCAGTCCTTTCAAGACGCCCCATTTCCGCTAAATGATCAGCGTAGTTGCCGGCAATAGCGTAAACACGATGTACAGGGAAATATTGGTCCTTCTCGCCCCAGACGGGAACTGCCGGAACACAAGCTTGAGCAAATACAAACGGCATTCAACTTCCTTAAAAAATTTACAGTCTTGTTGAGGACGAACTTCACTGCACATCCTAACTGCAGTGGGAGGAAATTCTGCATAGAGGGGTAATCACACCTCATTAAGATCTTTATACCCAAAACAAATTTCGTACGTTTCGGAGTGCCCTCAAAAACAAACTTAGTTTGGTTCCTTTCAATGCTGACGTCAAGCCAAGGAAAAGAAATTAGGGCAACTAAAAGAGGCTTCCGGCCATTTCACAGAGTTAAGAATTTTTCAAGAGATGTAAGTTACGTCCCGAACGGCAGAAGCACGTTTGTAACTCTCCAAAAGAAAAATCCTTCTCTAGACAGGGTTATAAGAACCTTATCGTCGGGCCTGTTCTTCTCGCTCAAAGTAACATAAAAGCGATTGAAACTGTCTCCATACTTCTTTTCAACGTCCACTCCTAACATACCCTTATCTGCGACTTTTGCTTGAAGATGAACGTTTTTAAAACCGTCATTGGAATTCAAAGAAGAATTCCGAGTTAATTTATTTTTTCCGCTGATTAAGGCTGCGATTCCTTCTTCCGTAACCAGATCTCGAACTAAGCGGTCAACAAGCTGAAAAGAATAGAGATCGATTTGGTTCTTTGTCGTTACCGGCTGAGATTGAAACTCCCGAAGTTTTAGATCAATCTGATTATTAATCTGCCGTTGTATATTTAAGCGAACCTTCGGAAAATCGATAAATTTACTCATCCTTGCGGTATCTCCGGACTCGATAGCGTTTTTGATTTGATCCGCAGCGTAATACGGACTCCAATACCAATATCCGATAAAACTAGCTGCGGTAAATATAAGCAAACTAATTGCAACGAATCGAATCGATGAACCTTCTGAACGTAACTGCATTGACAACACCTGAGACAAGCTTCACAG
>ERZ791903.484-NODE-484-length-54438-cov-15.604803_pt1 | contig 54438 bp, 56 predicted proteins | sample MGYA00510148_ERZ791903 | MGnify/ENA primary metagenome ERZ791903 (study PRJEB30046, sample SAMN00792080) | human gut metagenome | study: EMG produced TPA metagenomics assembly of the A metagenome-wide association study of gut microbiota in type 2...
GAGCGGGTGGAGCAGCCCCGGCAGGTTGAGCAGCAGCGCAGGGAGCAGCAGCAGCAGCGCGGCGAGCCCTGTGGCGGTGAGCGTTGCGCCGATGCGGACACGGCGGCAGCAAAGCAGAAGCAGAATCGCCGCCAGCAGACAGACCGCGCCGCTGATTTCGACCGCGTGGAGCAGACGTGGGAGGCTGCATTTCTGTGCTGCCAGTCCGCCGAGCAATTCCATCAGGCTCTGCCGGATGGGGAAGGAATATCGCTGGACAAGCTGCGAGAGGGGGAAAACGACCTCGTCGCGGGCGGTGGCGCGGCGAAAATCCGCGTCCACGCGGGCTTGGAAGCCTTCATCCGCCATGACAAGGGCGACCATTTCGCGCTCATCGAGGGGGGCGGGAGCGGCGGGCAGTTCCTCCGCATCGGTGCGGAAGAAGTCGTGCCAATAAACCGCAAGTTCCACCTGATACGCCGCGCAAGCGCCGGACAGGGGGGCAAGCGCAGCGTCGGAGAGGGCAAAATCCGCCTGAATCTGCGCGGCGTTCCACTCGGTTTTGTGCTGACTTTCTTTTTCGCTGGATGACAGGACAGACGCGGCGAACGTGCGCGTGGTGGCGAAGAAAATCAGCCCGCAGAGCAGCGAAACGAGCAGCAGCACGGCGGTCAGGAGAGAGCAAAAATACTGCGAAAGCGCCGAATCAGCGCGATTTGGGCGCATCACGGCAGTACCGCCACGTTGAGCAGCGCGTGGACGAAATCCTGCCCGCCGAGGAGGACGGCGAGGCACAGCGCTGCCGTCAGTAGCACGAAGGGCAGGAGCAGCAGGGGGAGAAAGCGTTTGGTGGGCATGGGACACCTCCGGGATAATTAGCAATGAGGAATGAGCAATGAGCAATTTGAAAAAATAAACGCGAGGTTTTGACTGGTGGCATACGGGGCGGTCGCGCCCATTTGGCGCGACACAGCACGGTTGTTGGAAAGAGCGGCTGGGGGGCGCGTCTGCGGACGCGCAAAGTTACTGCGCAGGGACGCTTCGCTGCCTGCGACCAAGTTGCCATACTACCCTTTTCTCTTGGAGTAGATTTAACGGTGTAACAGTTGGGGCGTTGCCCCAAACCCCAGCAGGGACGCTGTCCCTGCACCCTGCAAGGGACATTGTCCCTTGAACCTTTTTGGGCTGCCCGGCTTGGGTACGCTTCCAAACTTAGTGGTGTCTGGTGCTTTCGCGTGTCCTTCTCCGCTTCTTTTGAATCTGCTCCGCCTGGGGCTTTTCCCCCTTTAATTCCAGCAGCTGGTCACGGAGCTTCGCCGCCTGCTCGAAGTCCAGCGCCTTCGCCGCCGACAGCATCTGGTCTTCCACCTGCTTCATCAGCGCGTTCCGCTCGTCCTCGCTCATCGCGGCGGGCGCGCTTTCTTCCGCCTTCTTCGTAATCTCCAGCACCTGATGCACCGCGTTGCGCACCGACTCCGGCGTGATGCCGTGCACGCGGTTGTACTCCTCCTGAATCGCGCGGCGGCGGTTGGTTTCGCTGATGGCGCGCATCAGGCTGTCCGTCATCACATCGGCGTACATAATCACCCGCCCATCGACGTTTCGCGCGGCGCGCCCGATGGTCTGCACGAGCGACGTTTCCGAGCGCAGGAAACCTTCCTTGTCCGCGTCGAGAATCGCGACGAGCGACACTTCGGGCAAGTCCAGCCCCTCGCGCAGGAGGTTGATGCCCACCAGCACGTCGTATTCGCCGAGCCGCAGCCCGCGAATCAGCGCCATGCGATCCATCGTCGTCACGTCGCTGTGCAGGTAGCGGACGCGGATGTCCATGCTTTGCAGGTACTCCGTCAGGCTCTCCGCCATCCGCTTGGTGAGCGTCGTCACCAGTACGCGCTGTTTTTTCTCCACGACTTGGTGGATTTCGCCCACGAGGTCATCCACCTGACCGGTCGCCTTGCGGAGGATGATTTTGGGGTCAAGCAGCCCAGTCGGGCGGATAATCTGTTCCACAATCTGGGATGCGTGGCTGATTTCATACGGGCCGGGCGTTGCGGAGACGAAAATCGTCTGCCCGATGCGCTGCTCAAATTCCTCGAACAGCAGCGGACGATTGTCAAACGCCGACGGCAGCCGGAAACCATATTCGACAAGCTGCTCCTTGCGCGCGCGGTCGCCGTTGTACATGGCGCGAATCTGCGGCACGGTGACGTGGCTCTCGTCGATGAAGCACAAAAAACCCTTGGGGAAATAATCCAGCAGGGAATAGGGCGCGTCGCCGGGCTTTCTGCCATCGAAATAGCGCGAATAGTTCTCAATGCCGCTGCAATAGCCGATTTCGCGCATCATCTCAATGTCGTAATTTGTCCGCTGGGCGATTCGCTCCGCCTCCAGCAGCTTGCCTTCCTTCGTGAACTTGTCAACCTGCTCCTTCAAATCGCGCTCGATGACGGCGATTTTCTCCGGCAGATTCGTCTGGTCAGTCGCGTAGTGCGTCGCGGGATAGACGCTTGCGTGCTCCAGCGACGCCAGCGTGTGCCCGGACACGACCTCGAACTCGCTGATGGACTCGATTTCGTCGCCGAAGAACTCAATCCGCAGGCCATGCTCCTTGCCGCCCGCGGGGATGATTTCCAGCACGTCGCCGCGCACGCGGAACGTCCCGCGCTCAAACTCCACGTCGTTGCGGTCGTACTGGATGGCAATCAGCTGGCGGATGAGGTCGTCGCGCCCAATCGCCATGCCCGGCCGAAGCGACACCATCTGCCCCTCGTACTCGCTGGGGTCGCCCATGGAGTAGATGCAGCTGACTGACGCGACGATAATCACGTCCCGCCGCTCCCGAAGCGCTGCCGTCGCGCTGTGGCGGAGGCGGTCGATTTCTTCGTTGATGGCGGCGTCCTTCTCGATGTAGGTGTCCGACGACGCGATATACGCTTCCGGCTGATAGTAATCATAATAGGAAACGAAATATTCCACCGCGCTGTCGGGGAAGAATGCCCGGAACTCCGAGCAGAGCTGCGCCGCCAGCGTTTTGTTGTGCGCAATCACCAGCGTCGGGCGCTGCACCTGCGCAATCACGCTTGCCATGGTGAACGTTTTGCCCGACCCAGTTACGCCCAGCAGCACTTGCCCCTTCATGCCCGCGTTGACGCCCTTTGTCAGCGCCTCAATCGCCTGCGGCTGATCCCCGCTTGGCTGATACGGCGCTTTCAGCACGAACTTCCCGCGCGTCTCGTCCATCCGCCAACCCTCCCTTGCCTGTTTGTCTGATTATCATACCACGTTTGCTTTTTTCTGTGAAGGGGAACAGGGGGAAGAAGGGGAAAATTAGCAATGAGAAATGCGGAATGAGGAATGCAAATGAAGCGCGTCCGCAGACGCGCCCAAAAGCAACAATGAAAATCAAGTAACATGGGAGCCCGAAGGTTTCCAAAGGGCGACCGCAAACTTCGTTTGTTTTCATGCCCTTTGGTCGCGTCCGCAGACGCGAAACCCTCTGCGACATGCAAAATCAAGACGCATAAAACGAACCCCGCCGCGCCAGCGACCACAAAAATCCCCCAACAGAAAACAGCCCGAATCTGCTGAAATTCGGGCTGTCTCCGGGGCGCGGGAGGTTGCTGACTCCACGCCCCAAGGAAGGAAAGGGAAAGGAAAAAGGAGGAGAAAAGGAGTGAAAACCATGTCATGCAGGGCGCAGAGGGCGATGCGCCGCGTCCGCTGAAATCCTTATTCCGCCGCGATGCGCGCTGGAACTTCTGGTGCAGCAGAAGCGTCCTTCGCGGATTCGGCGGAACCCACTTGTTTATCCGGCAGTTCCTTCATCAGGATGGCCGCGACAACCATTGGTTCCATCAGCAGCTTCATAAGCGCCTCCTTTCTGTGCTTCCCGCCTGACAGTATTGATTTTACCCGCCCAGCATGACGTCAGCATGAAGGAAATGTGACGCTTTGCTGAAAATCCATGAATAAATTGCAAACTTACCCTTGACACAGGAGATTTTGTTTGCTACAATAGCAACACACGTTGCGCAACGTGTGTTGCCGAAAGGAGATGCCCCATGCCGCCCGCCTGCCGATTCACCCGCGAGCAAATCGTCGCCGCCGCCCTTGCCATCACCCGCGAGCGCGGATTCGATGCCGTCACCGCCCGCGCGATTGCCGATACCCTGCATTCGTCCTCCAAGGTGATTTTCAGCGCCTTTTCGGGCATGGACGATCTGCTTGCCGCCACAATTGCCGCCGCGGACGCACAATACCGTGCTTACAGCGCTGATTTTGTCCGCGATTCCGCCGATCCGCCCTACAAAGCCGTCGGCACGGCGTACATCCGCTTCGCCCGAAACGAGCCGAACCTCTTCCACCTGCTCTACATGCGCGACCGCCGCCGGGAGGATCACAGCGGCGACGCGGAGAACATCGCCGTGCTGGTGGACTTCCTGATGGCGAAGCTCCACATCACCCGCGAGGACGCGACGCTCCTGCACATCGAAATGTGGGCGTACGTCCACGGCATCGCGGTGCTGTGCGCGTCCGGGCAGCAGAATTGGGACGACGCGCTCATCAGCCGGATGCTGACGGACGGGTTTGAGGGCATCAAGAGCAGATTTCAGTAGAACGAGCAATGAACAATAACGAATAAATGTGCGTGTTCGCCTTCACAAAAATACGGATTCATGCTATCATAAAGGAGGAAAATCCCCATGCGCCGCTATGCGTATCTTGACCATATTCGCTGGATGACGGTTCTGCTGGTCATTGTTTACCACGTCTGTTACCTCTTCAACGGGGTCGGCATCTTGGGCGGTGTGCCGAATGCGCGAAACCTGCCGTTTCTGGATACCATTTCCGGCACGGTGTACCCGTGGTTCATGGTGCTGCTGTTCGTCGTGGCGGGCATGTGCGCCCGGTTCGCACTTGTCCAGCAGGGGAATCGCGCGTTCCTGCGCAATCGGGCGCGGAAGCTGCTTGTGCCGTCCACCTTGGGGCTGTTCGTGCTGCACTGGGTGACGGGGTATCTCAATATCCGCATGGGCGGCGCGATGGACACCATCCCGAAGCCCTTGCTGTACCCGATTTCGGTGCTGTCGGGCATCGGGCCGCTGTGGTTTGTGCAGCTGCTGTTTTTGTTCAGCGCGATTTTGGTGCTGATTCGCAGAATCGACCGGAATGACCGCCTTTTCCGCATCGGCGAAAAGTGCCCGTCATGGCTGATTTGCGCCTTCGCCCTGCTGATTTGGGGCGCGGCGCAGGTTGGCAACATGCCCGTCATCACCACCTACCGCATCGGGATTTACCTGACGGCGTTCCTGCTGGGGTACGCGGTGTTCGCGCATGAAACGGTGATGGAACGCGTGGAGCGGATGCGCTGGGGGACGCTGGCGGTTGCGCTCATCGGCGCGGCGGCGTACGGCGCGTGGACAAACGGGCAGAATTTCACCGACGCGGCGTATCTGCAAAGCCTGTGGGCGGTGGTGCTGGCGATTCTGGGCAACGCGCGCCATTATCTCCATCAGGAGACAGCGGTGTCGCGCTTTTTCACCCGGCGGAGTTACGCGCTGTATGTCGTGCATTACCCCGTACTGCTGCTGACGGCGCTCCTGCTGACCGAGCGCATGACGCTCCCGGCGGCGCTGACGTATCTGCTCACGCTGCTGATTGGCTTCGGCGTGACGCTGGGCTTGGCGGAGGTCATCTGCCGGATTCCGGGGATTCGATGGTTGGTACTGGGCATCCGAAAGGAGAAAAAGGCATGAATGTATACGAATCCATCCCGACGATGGAGAAGGGCGAAATCCGCCTGCGCCCGGTGACGGCGGAGGATGAAGCGGCGCTTCTGCGCGTCTACGGCGACCCGCTGGCGCTGCCGTTCTTCAACAGCGACAACTGCCACGGTGACATTTTCTATTACGACACGCCGGAGAAGATGCGCCGTGCGATGGACTTCTGGCGCACGTCGTGGGAGCAGGGCTGGTTTGTGCGCTGGGCGATTGCATTGCGCAGCGAGGTCATTGGCACGGTGGAGCTTTGCCGCCGCGGGGAGTCGCCGGACGACCCGTACAGCGGCATGGGCATCCTGCGCGTGGATGTCGGCAGCGCGTGGGAGAAGTCGGACGTGCTGGCGGCAGTGATGGACGCGCTTCTGCCCGATGCGTACGCGCTGCTAAACTGCCGCACGCTGATGACGAAAGCCGCGCCGTATGCGGTTGCGCGTGTGGCGACGCTGACGGAATGCGGATTCGTGCGGAGCGACAAGCCGGTGATGGGACACCATGGGGAAAGGTTCGAGTATTATTGGGTCAGGGAAAAGTGAGGAGAATAGAGAAACGCGGCGCGCAGGTCGGTGAGGACTTGTGCGCCGCGTGTTTGTGGGGGAATTACAGCTTTGTGGGAAATTACAGCTTCGCGACTTCCGCCTTGAACTCCGGAATCGTGTCCACGAAGCGGTAGGGGGCGTATTCGCCATAGGCGGAGGGGCGGCTGATGGTGACAAATTGGATGCCTTTGTTAAGATAACGGCTATTCATTTCTGCCTTCAGCTGAACCACGGGTTTTCCCAGCTTCATGCGAATTGCCACACTGCCGATTTTATTGGCGTTCTTTGCCACAACGTAGCACATCGGATAACACCTCCTGAAATTCTGCTTCATTCTTAATTTTGCCCTGCTCATAGAGGGTGCGCATTTGAGCACCAACAGCAAGCGGATACTGCTTTTTGTACAAGTATTTATGCAGCCAGTTGTTTAACTGACGGTCAAAATAAGTGTTATACTGAATTTCAATAGGATAATGAAAATTATCCAGCTGATAATAGACATGCACCCCGCGATAGCCGTCGTCATTCGCTTTTCCATGCGACATATTCACAATCCGCAGTGCATCTGGCGGCGGATTTTTCAGAATTTCATCATAATCGTCGCGCAGAGAGCGAAAACCCAGCAAATCATTGAAAACTTTTGCCGTCGGTCTGTCCGGGAAATAGCGGTCATACTTGTGTGAAGCCGATTCCAATGACTTGACGCGATAGTCCAAAGCAAGCTGTTCTAAGGCTTCATGCTCGTCATACCAAACGGAAATTTCTTCAATTTCGTGCAAAAGTGCAGCTTTGGAGAAGTGCGCAAGGCTGTTTTTCAAAGAAAGTCCCAAATTTGTGCGGAATGATAGCGATTGCAGAATCTCAACCGACAGTCCATCTTGCAGCAAAAATCGGCACATGAAAACACCTCCCTGCACTGCCTACGTTCTTATTATAGCATGGGGCTATGCGTTCCGTCAAGAAGGGGGACAAAAAGGGCTTACTTCCTCCTCGGCAGCAGCGGCTGATTATCCACCTTCTGCGACAGCTTGTCCTGATTGAGCTTGAACACGTCCGCCACCTCGCTGATGGTGATGTACGCGCGATCATCGAGGTCATGCACAATGTCCTTCATCCGGCTGATTTGGAAGCGGTTGACGACGAAGTACACAATCGTCATTTCCTCGTGCGAAAAACCGCCCTGCGCCGGGATGCACGTCATGCCTGTGCCGAACGCCTCGCCCAGCGCGCGGCAGATGGCGTCCGGGTTGCGGGTGACAATCAGCGCCGCTTTGCTGCGGTCGATGCCCTCGATTACAAAATCGACGACTTTCAGCCCGACGGCGTAGGCGATAATGGAATACAGGGGGAGAATCCAGCTGGAACGGAGCAGTCCGGCGAGGATGTACAGCACGACGTTGTAGCTCATGACGAATGTGCCGACGGTCATGCCGAGCTTGCGGGCGAAAATGACCGCCATGACCTCCATGCCGTCCATCGCGCCGCCGCCGCGGATGGCAAGCCCGCTGCCGACACCCGAAATCAATCCGCCGAAGAGCGCACAGAGCAGCAGGTCTGTCCCGGCAAGCGGCGAGGAAATGCTGACGTCAAGCGGCAAAGGCCCCTGAATCAGCCACGCGCCGAGGGAGTAGATGAACACGGAATACACGGCGTAAATGGTGAACTGCACGCCCTGCCGCTTCAGTCCGAAGAGGAACAGCGGCACGTTGAGCAGCAGCAGGATGAGCGACAGGCTGCACCAATCGGGGGTGATTTGCGCCAGCAGCATTGCCGTGCCGGAAATGCCGGAGTCATAAAGATTGACGGGATAAAGGAATACACTGACGCCGAAAGCGTTGATTAGACCCGCAACGGTCAGCATGACGAAGCGATCCCCGCGGAGGTGGAGGTTCTTGAACTGCTGGAGGAAGGCTGACCAGTGGGAAGCGAAGAATTTGGCGGATTTGGGCGATTTTTTCATGGAGGGGTGCGTGCTCCTTTCCGGATAATATAATATGATAGAATTATAACACAGAAAAATGAACCCTGCAAGAAGATTTGCACGGGCGCATCGAAATATTTGGCGGCGGAAAATCCGTTATTCTTCGAGCAAAATTCACAAAAATCAACTGATTCGCAACATACGTCAAGCAATGATTCAACATTCACGAAACAAGCAAAAAAGGACATGGAAAAAACGGTTGTTTTCGTGTTACAATTTACATAGGCGGCGGGTGATCGAAGGGGGATCTACGCCGAGTTTGGAATACAGGGGCAGCCTGTCTAATTCGCTTGGATGGGTGCTTTTGTGTTCCCCTGCTCCATTCATTTTCCGTAAAAGGAGGATATCCATGTTCAAACGTTCTTCTGTCTGGCGGGGATTGACGCTTGTGTTTTCCCTGCTGCTGGCCATCTCGCTGATGGCTGGTTCCATTCTGGAGACGTATCGTACATCCGTTGATGCGTTCTTCAACACGCGCAGTCAGCTGACGGTGACCGAAGTTGACGAAACCGGCGAGGCGTGGTCGTACGTCTCCAAGTTTAAGACGGCCAAGGAAGCCTTCGAGGGCTTGAAGGAGTTTGCCATCCGCGAATCGCAGGAAACGGTTGCCCTGCTCAAGAATGACGGCAACGCGCTTCCGCTGAGCAAGGATGCGAAGATCACCATGCTGGGCGTGCGCAGCTATGCGCCCGTGTACGGCTCCTCCGGCGGCTCGATTACCGACGGCAACGCGACCGTGCAGATTTTCGACTGCTTCACCGAGCGCGGCTTCCAGCTGAACCCGTCCGTGCAGGCGGCGTATGCGAAGTATTTTGCGGATAAGACGTGGACGAAGCCCCGTTTCGGCGGCGGCATCATCCCGGAATATGCCGAGATTACCGCGTACAATGACCCGAGCGAACTGACGCTGGACGAGCTGACCGCCCTGAACGCTGATTTCCGCAAGGATTATGCAGAATACAGCGACGCGGCAATCGTCGTCGTCGGCCGCCCCGGCAGCGAAGCCGGCAATGGCTACTATCCCGGCAAGGAAGGTCTGGCGGAAGGCGTCAGCACCGTCACCGGCAACATCCTCTCCCTGTCGGACGAGGAAATGGCGATGATTAACGAGGCGAAGGCGAACTTCGACAAGGTCATCGTGCTGGTCAACGCCACGAACCCGATGGAAATCGCCAACCTGAAGGACGACCCGGACATCGACGCGATCGTCTGGATCGGCTTCCCCGGCGCGTACGGCTTCTATGGCGTGGCGGACGTGCTCAACGGCACCGTCTCTCCCTCCGCGCACCTTGGCGATGTGATGGCGAAGAACAGCGCCCTCGCGCCCGCTATGGCGAACTACGGCAACATCCCGTGGACGAACGCGGCGGACTTCGCGGCGGACGCGAATGTCAACTCCTACCTGATTGAGGCGGAAGGCATCTACGCCGGCTATCGCTACTACGAAACCCGCTATGCCGATATTGTGCTGGGCAACGGCGGCGCGGAAGCCAAGGCTGGCACCTACGCCAACGCCGACGGCACCGTCGCCACCGAGGACGGCACATGGGATTACGCCAACGAAGTCGTTTATCCCTTCGGCTACGGTCTGTCCTACACCACCTTCGAGCAGACGCTGGACAGCGTGACCATTGCGGATGACAAGAAGACCGCGACCGTCACCGTGACTGTGAAGAACACCGGCGACGTGGCGGGCAAGAGCGTTGTGGAAGTGTACGCCAGCGTGCCTTACACCGACTATGACCGCCAGAACGGCGTGGAAAAGGCCGCCGTGCAGCTGATGGACTTTGAAAAGACTTCTACGCTGCAGCCCGGCGCATCCCAGACCATCACCATGAAGGTTGATCTGGCGAACCTCGCCTCCTACGACGCCAATGGCGCCAAGACCTACATCGTCGACCCCGGCGACTACTACTTCGCCATCGGCTCCGACGCGCATGACGCGCTGAACAACGTGCTTGCGGCGCAGGGCAAGACCGTCGCGGACGGCATGACCGCCGACGGCAACGCGGCAAAGACCTACAAGTGGACGTGGACGGGCGATGTGGACAAGACCACCTTCGCCGTGAGCAAGAACGGCACGGCCATCACCAACCAGCTGACCGAAGGCGACTACGCCATGGATTACAACGCCTTTGAGCCCGGTACGGTGACCTACCTGAGCCGCGCCGACTGGAACGGCACGTTCCCCAAGACCTATTCCGGTCTGACCGCGAACGCGACGGTTTCCCGCCTGCTGAACAATGACCTGTACACCCTCAAAACCGATGACGATGTGTCCGACCTCATCTTCGGCGACACCACGTCTACGCTCACCATCAACGACATGAAGAACGCGCCTTACGATGACCCGCGCTGGGAAGAGCTGGTCAACAAGGTCACAGTCGCGGAGTTCCTTGATTTCTCCGCCAATGCGTTCCATAACATTCAGGGCATCGCTTCCGTCAACATGCCGCAGAAGGCTGCGGACGACGGCCCCGGCGGCTCTGACTCCCACTACCTGAACGAAGGCGGCTATCAGGGCGTGCCCTACGCGGATGCGGCGGATTACACCTCCGGCACGCGCGTTGCGCCCTCTCCTGTGAACCTTGCCTACGCATGGAACAAGGAACTGGCGTTTGAAAACGGCGAAATCATCCTTGGCGAATCTACCCTCGTGCTGGATCTGCCGATTATGATTGGCCCGGGCATGAACATCCACCGTCACGCGTACAACGCCCGCGGCGTGGAATACTACTCCGAAGACCCGATTCTGTCCGGCTATGTCGGCAGCGCGGTGGTGCAGGGCGCGCAGAGCAAGGGCACGCTCGTCAACATCAAGCACATGGGCTTCAACGATCAGGAAATCAACCGTTCCGGCGTCGCCGTGTTCATGAACGAACAGAAGGCGCGTGAGCTGGAGCTGCGCAACCTGCAGCAGGCGTTTGAAGGCAACGGCAAGCCCGCTTCCTTTGAGGGCGACGCGACGAAGGACAACACCTACACCTCCGGCGCGCGCGGCGTGATGACCTCCTACAACCGCCACGGCGCGGTGGCCGCGAGCGCAAACGTGGCGACGATGGTCAACATCCTGCAGGGGGAATGGGGCTTCCACGGCTACAACGTGACGGACTTCACCGGCGTTTCGCTCAAGGCTGCGCCGAAGGAATCCCTGCTGGCGGGCACGACCAACTTCTGCGGCTTCGGCGCGAGCGTCGATTACTGGAACGCGGAAGCGCTTTCCGGCGACCGTGCGATGCTGCTGGCGATTAAGAACGACATCCACAATGCCCTGTACGCGCTGGCGAACTCCGCGATGCTCAACGGCGTGAAGTCCACCACTGTTGTCAGCACGGTTGAAGTCATGACCCCGTGGCGCGTGGCGTACACCGCCTGCGAATACGCCTTTGGTGCGCTGGCGGCGCTGAGCCTCGTGTTCTGGGTCGTGAGCAAGGCAACTTCCAAGGGAGGCAAAAAGGCATGAAAAAGACGAGCATTTTCGCCACGGTGACGGCGCTTGCCGCCCTGGTGATTTATCTACTAACGTCGCTGACCGGCTTTATGGCTGGCAAGGCGATGAACATCTGGCCCGTCGTGCTGACGGTCGTCGCCATTGTGCTGCTCTTCGCGGCAGACAAGATGAAGAAGCCCTCCGCTTTGAAGGACGTCGTGATTGTGCTGACTGGCTTTGCGCTGATCGGCTGCATCTCCTTCTTTGCGATGGACCGCGTGAAGCTGGCGGCGGACGTGTGGTTCATCCCCGTCAACCGCCCCGCAACGGAGGATGTGGCGCTGTACTGCTCGCTGGCTGGCGTGGCGCTGTACCTGATTTCCTTCGTGAACGTGACGGTCAAGGCGTTCTCGTGCAAGGAATAATCCCATCGTTTCGGAATGCGGGATAGGCCTGTATTCCGCCCCACCCGGAGCGTCCTGCTTCGGGTGGGGTTTTCGTGCAGAAAATACTATTTCCAAATGAGAACACGACACCGTATTTTCATTTGGAAATAGTATAATACGATTTCCAGATTCACCTGCGCCATCTGCTTGCGCCTTTTTGATTCTGGCGTCCACTCATTCCACTTAGCGTAGCGCTGCTACGCTGCGTTTCATTCGTGTTAGCCAGAATGCAAAAATTCGCGGCGCATCTTGGCGCATTCTTATCTGGAAATAGTATAAAAAACAATACACTGGAAAGGATGACTTCCCCGATGAAAGCAACCGCTTGGAACACCGGCTGGCTCTTCCGCCATTTGGACAGCCAGGAAAACTTCGTCCCCGTCACCCTCCCGCACGACGCCATGCAGGCGGAACCCCGCACGGAGCTGTCCGCAAACGGCATCAACGGCGGCTGGTACGAGGGGCGCGACTACGAGTACATCCGCCGCTTTACGCCTGATAAGTCCCTGCGCAGCAAGACGCTGATGCTGGAATTTGAGGGTGTGTACCATCTGGCGGAGGTGTACCTGAACGGCGAGAAGATTGCCGAGCGCCCGTACGGCTACACGAATTTCTATGTGGATTTGACCGACCGCGTCCGCTTTGACGAGGAGAACGAGCTGCGTGTGATTGCCCGCAACAGCGATCAGCCCAACAGCCGCTGGTATTCCGGCGCGGGCATCTATCGCCCGGTGGTGCTGTGGACGGCGGACAAGCAGCAGCATATCGCCCTGAACGGCGTTCGCATCCGCACGGTGTCCATCAATCCCGCGACGGTGGAGGTTACCGTGCGCACCGTCGGCGCGGGGCGCGTGTCGGTGGATGTGCTTGCGGGCGAGAAGCAGGCTGCATCCGCCGCCGCGGACACGACGGGCGAAGTCACCCTGACGCTGACCGTCCCCGACGCAAAGCTGTGGGACGTGGAGCACCCGAACCTCTACACCTGCCGCGTCCGCTTCGGTAGCGACGAGGACTTGCAGACCTTCGGTATCCGCACGCTTTCGTGGGGCAAAAAGGGCATCCTGCTCAACGGCGAGCGCGTCATTGTGCAGGGCGCGTGCATCCACCACGACCAGGGCATCCTCGGCGCGCGCTGCTATGCGCAGGGCGAGGAGCGCCGCGTCCGCCTGCTGAAGGAAAACGGCTACAATGCCGTCCGCAGCGCGCACAATCCGTGCTCGAAGGCGCTGCTGGACGCGTGCGACCGCCTCGGTATGCTGATGATGGACGAGTACATCGACCACTGGTACATCCACAAAACGGAATACGACTATGTGCCGTACTTTGACAAGTGGTGGAAGCAGGACATCGCCGACATGGTGGACAAGGACTACAACCACCCGTGCGTCATCCTGTACTCCACGGGCAACGAGGTCAGCGAAACGGCGCAGAAGAAGGGCATCCAGCTCACCCGCGAGCTGACGGACTACCTGCATTCGCTGGATAATACCCGCCCCGTCACCTGCGGCATCAACATCTTCTTCAACTTCCTGTCCTCCATCGGCTTTGGCGTGTACAGCGACGAGAAGGCGAAGAAGGAAGCCGAAAAGGCGGAGAAGCTGCGCGCCGCGGGGGTGCAGCCGCAGAAGAAGAAGGCCGTCGGCAGCAAGTTCTTCAATGACCTCGCGGGTCTGATGGGCGACGAGTTCATGAAGCGCGGCGCGACTTTGCACGGCTGTGACGTGCGCACGCGCGACGCGTTTGCCAACATGGACATTGCGGGCTACAACTACGGCATCTACCGCTACAAGCACGACCTGAAGAAGTATCCGAACCGGCTGATTCTGGGCAGCGAGACGTTCTGCAACGATGCGTACCGCTTCCGCGAGCAGGCGAAGAAGAACCCGCGTCTGGTGGGCGATTTCGTCTGGGCAGGGATGGACTATCTGGGTGAAGTCGGCGTTGGGTCGTGGGAATACAAGGCGTACGCGACGCAGTTCAGCGGGCTGGGCTGGACGACGGCGGGGTCGGGGCGCATCGACCTGAACGGCCGTCCGCTGGGCGAAGCGCTGTACACCCGCGTCGCGCTGGAGCAGGAAATCGGGCCGTACATCGCGGTTCGCCCGGTCATGTTCTCCGGCGAGAAGCATTCGCCGTCCGCATGGAAGATGACGGACGCCATGCCGTCGTGGAGCTGGGCTGGCTGCGAGGGCAAGAAGGCGCACATTGAGGTCTACGCGCGCGCGGCGAAGGTCGCTTTGCTGCTGAACGGCAAGAAAGTGGCGGAAAAGCAGCTGAAGAACGACTGCTTGGCGAAATTCACCATTCCGTACCAATCCGGCACGCTGGAAGCCGTGTCCTATGACGCGATTGACCGCGTGCTGGGGCGCTGCAAGCTGCAAACAGCCGGGGCGGACACGGTTCTGCGCGCCGTGCCGGAGGAAAAGAAAACGAAACCCGGCCGCCTGTGCTACATTCGCATCCGCTACACCGACCGTGCGGGCGAATTGAAGCCGATGGAACGCGGCATGGTGAACATCACGGTCAGCGGCGGCAAGCTGCTGGCGGCGGGCAGCGCGTGCCCCTTCCATCCGGGCAGCTACCTGACGCCGGAAACCGACACCTACTACGGCGAAGCGCTGGCGGTGGTGGAAGCAGGCGAAAGCGGCGCGGTGGAGGTTTCCATCAGCGACGGCGAGCGCAGCGACACGGTGAAAATCCCGATTGCGTAAGAAAAGCTTCCTACTATAATAGTAACAGCCGCAGGTCGTATTGAGGACTGCGGCTGTTTTTTCGTGCAATTGTAAATTCTGCCGCGGGGGAGGTGGATTGGCAGGAAAATGGGGGGAAGGGGGAGAATATCAACAGCAGCAAATCAATTAGGAGGCAGCATATGAGTCACTGCAAGCAAACGGTTTTTCTGATTCTACTGATGCTCGTCCTGCTCTTGCCGCTGGCATCGGCGGAGGGGCGCACGTTTATCACGGTGGATGGCTGCGTACCCCTCGAAATTCGGGAGGACAGCGCGGTTACGGCGGAGGAACTCATCGTCCCGAAGTGGGGGAACGTCATCAATCCGCAGTTTGGCGACCAGATTTCCCCGTCGCTTACCAATGGCGACACGGTGGTGGAGGGCGACATCAGCAGCCTGCGCGTGCTGCTCCTGCTGGCGGACGCGGACGGGAACAAGTATCTGCAAGCCGCCGTGTGGGACGCGGACAGCGCGACGTACGCCATCACGCGCAGTTCAAACCTGCCGGAAAATGCGTATCTGGACACCTATCACGAGGGGGATGCTATCTTTCTGTCAGTTGGATACGACACGCCGGGATTTGCCGAATCGGGTGATTTGGACGACCTTGCGTGGCTGTACATCACGGCGGAATGGACGGACGCGAGCGCGTGGGTCGTGACCGATGTGACGGACGGGTTCTCGTTCTTTGCGGATTACGACGGCGGGCAGTACGTTGTCCGGGACTACTGGGACGAGGACGTGCTGCAAACGATTTCGCGGGATGCAACACTGGACACATTCGACTTTGTGAACCCGTTCGCGGCGGAAATCGGGTGGATGAAGTAAGATGAACAAGCTCTGGAATCTGCAAAACTACTCGGCGGAGGCGCTGCACCGAACCGCGGCGCGACGGGCTGCGCATCCGGCAGGAAAAAGTTCCCCGATTTTTCGCGCGCAAGTTGCTTTTCCCTTGCGCGAATCCGCCGATTATGCTATAATAGGTTTGCTGCTGAAAATTGCGTGCTTCGGCAGCAACTTGTGAAAGCCTTGAAATCACCGGGTTTCAGGCACATGAGCACATAGCTCAGTTGGATAGAGTAACTGCCTCCTAAGAAAGCGCTCAACGCTTCCCTTTGCGTCGCTGACTTGATAGGAATGGGGTTCAAAACCTACCGAGTGGCGGACAAACCGCTTCCCAAGCCTTCTGTGGAAGGGAAATCGTCGCCTCGCTACGATAAGGAAAACAAATATGATTTCATAATTGTTTTTCTTATCAAAGCAGAACTAAAATAAAGCCATAAGAATCGCACTGAAACCGTGCGAAAACCTTGAAATCACCGGGTTTCAGGCACATGAGCCCATAGCTCAGTTGGATAGAGTAACTGCCTCCTAAGCGGCCTATGCGCGGAAACCATCCTGCTGACGCAAAATCTCGCTCACAGTTCGAGTGGCGCAGGATTTTGCCGGATTTGTGCCGAAATCCCAGCTAATGCGCGGGAAACGGTTCTTGTCCGAGCGGATTGCAAAATGAGCAGATTCTGCTAACAGGATGCCTCTCCTGCTAACGAAAAGAGGTCGGGGACAGGACCCCGAAGGGCCGAAAACCCTTGTAAATCCTGACTTGGTCTCGTAGCTCAGTAGGATAGAGCGGTCGCCTCCTAAGCGGCAGATTGTTCGATTCCTTCGAGCAGTGAAAATTGCATAAATCTTAAAAATGTCTCAGTAGCTCAGTTGGATAGAGCACACGCCTCCTAAGCGTGGGGTCGGAGGTTCAAATCCTCTCTGGGACGCCAGAAAGCACCGCTGCAAGCCTTTTTTCGGGGTTTGCAGCGTTTTTTTGTTCCTCCTTCTTCCGGTAATTTCACTTCCGTTACCGGGAGATTTTTATGCGCCGCATGATGTATATTTGCTAATTGGACTCGAACGCTTTTCAGAAATTTGCTAAGAAAATTCTGCGTTTTGCTAATTCGATTTTTCGGATCACTTTGCCGTGGCTTGCGCCGCTATCAGGGCTGCGAGCGCACTTGCCAGCTCCGGCGACTTTTGAAGCTGCTCCACAAGGCTTTCAAGGTCCAGGGTCGCAGGCTCCGATTTTGCCGGTTCTTCCGGTGGACGGACATTGCGAAGATCAGGCTTGGCATAGAAGGCAGTCTCGAATTTCTGAGCATTGACCTTTCTATCCTCGTCCAGAATGTGAGCATAGATACTGGTTATCATGTCAATCTCGGCATGGCCTGTATCGCCCTGGGTGGCTTTCAGATCGCCGTGGTTGAGTTTCAGTTTGTAGGTGGTACTGGAATGACGGAGAGAATGGAAGACCACCTTCGGCAGCCCTGCGTCCTCACGGAGCTTTGCAAACTCTTTGAGGATGATCCGATCCTCGCAGGGCCGTCCATTGGGAAGTGCCACAACCAGATCGAAGTCCTGATACTCGTCGCCCAGGAAGCCTTTCAGCTCGTCCTGGGACTTCTTCCATTCCCGCAGGATGTAGGCCAGCGTTTTCGGCAGCCACACCTTACGGATGCTGGAGTCGGTTTTCGGCTTTTTCAAAATAATTCTTGTGCTGGTGTTCGGCATGAGCGGGGTGAAGATGTAATAGATATCCTTCTCACCCAGCGTTTCAATCGCCCGTTTGGAAGCCCTCGTCAGCTCCTTGTCGATGTAGACATAGGCGTTATCCGCCGCAATATCTTCATCGGAAATATGGACGTTCTCCCAGGTCAGCCCCAGGATTTCACCCATACGCAGAGAGCAGGCAAAGGAAAGGTTCATTGCTACATAGAGCTTGCTGTCCGTGCATTTGTCCAGGGCAAGACGGATCATATCCGCTGTCCAGATATCCCGTTTCGCATACTCCGTTTTCGGGAGGATCACATTGTCAAAGGGATTTCTTGCAATGATTTCCCATCGTACTGCCTGCTTAAACGCACACCGCAGGAGCTTGATGATCTTTTCAATGGTCTTGTCGCTGACATAGGTGGTAACGGCCTTTCGGGTCTTGGTAGACACCGACTTGGTTTTCTGCAAGGTCTGGATATAACCGTCAACCGCACGGGGAGTAACCGCCTGTACCTCCATATCACCAATGATCGGATTGATATAGTTTGCAATCAGAGCCGTTTGGCTGTCATACATAGACACGCCCCATTTCTTTTCTCCGTAAAGAGATACGAAGTCATAAAGGAACTCGGTGATCGTCTGATTGCTTGGTGGGAGAAAAGTTCCCGTGTGCTGCTGATTTTCAATTTCCGCCTTGCGCTTCAAGGCCTCTTTGTGGGTGTGCCAGGTTTCCCACTTCTGTTTGGTTTCTCCGTTTTCGTCCACATAGTTGTAAACAACGGAATAGTTTTTCTTTCGCTTGATTATAGATGCCATATCGTTCTTCCTTTCTTGGATCACAGGTCGAGGGAGTCAAGCCACTCGTCAAATGACCGCTTGGAAATGCGTATGGCGTTACCAATTCGCACGATTTTGAAGTGCCCTTCTTTTACGAGGATATATGCGGAAGTTCTTCCGATGCCCAGGATTTGAGCAATATCGTCAACCGTATACGTCCTTCTTTCAGGGGTTTCTTTCTTCGTGCCGTTCCATGTTTGAGACATGAGAACCCCCTTTCAGTTATGAAAAGGAACAGCACGAATATGTGTGGGTAATATAACTTCCACCATCATTTTACCGTGCTGCTCCGTGTTTGTCTGCTGCTAATTGAAAAGTTTACGATCTATCCATAAACTTTCAAAAAAGAAAAGTAGGCTTACGGACGGCTGTTGGCACAGCTCCACGGGAGTCTAACCCCGGCCCATGCTGATGGGTGCGGCGCACAATGCTGTGTGGGCGTTCAATGCGCGAGTATCTTTGACCCTGCCCGTGTGTCATCGCCCGCAAGCCGCCACGCTTGCTTTGCGGTCTGGCGCTGTTCGCTCGCCCATTACAGTGGTCCCGTCCTGCGGACTTGAAACGAGGTCATGGCGCACCGACCGTATAGCTCGGCACAAACAGGAATGTATCCGTTTGCCTTATACTGCGGCGTTGGCCTCCCAACGGGCTTTCTTTGTCAAGGTGCTGCCTCCGTTCACGAAAGAGAGAAACAGGGAAAGGGCAAGCTGTTTCCGCTTTCAGATCGGGCTTGTCAGCTCATGCTGACAATGGAATGAATGAGCTTGATTTCCAATCGGCGCTTCATGTACTCGTCCACCCGAACATGGGGCTGGCCGTCAGGATCGTAAAGCGTCCGGGTGCAGAGCTTATTGATATAGCCCTCATAATACCGGAGTACCTGATCCACAGCCTGAGAGTCCCCGTCATGGGCGGCGTCGATCACCGAAAGAGGAAGAAGCTCCTTGCCCTTGTAAGTGGGTTTCTTCATACCTTCAACCTCCCTTCGGCATGAGTGCGGCCAACTTGATCCGCAGCTCGGTCAATGATTTTGCCCTTCGCCGCTGAACGGCACTGCGAGACATTCCAACAAGGCGGCCAACCTCCTGATCCGGCAGGTCCAGAACGAAATGCAGGATCAATATACTCTGCTCCTGAACGGACAAACCGGCGAAGGCATCAGCCACAAGCTCGTTTTCGATATGCAGGTCATACCCATGGGACGAGAATGTAAATCTGTCACTGGGGTAATGATCTACAACGCAAAACTTGTCCATCTCCATTTGCGAAAGGTCGCTGAATGACAGTTCCCTGTCACGGCGCCTCTGCATTTCCCGGAGGTAGTCGATTGCCTCATGGTACAGTACCAGCTTGCAGTAAGCATCGAACTGGCACCGCTCGCCATAGTCATTGCGGGGGATCATATCCATCTTTTCACCCCCTTTCCTGGGGGAATGAGGTGAGTTTCTCCCTTTCCGCTAACAAGGCGAACGCAAAGCCGCTCGCTACCCGCTAAAAGCCTCCTTTTTGAAAATTTCTTAAAAAATTTTTTCGAGGCGGGCTTGTCCTCAGAAAACAGCAAAAAGCGCCCAGCAAGTCGCAATGGACCTGCAGGGCGCAGAAATGCTTTATAAAGAAGATTGCTTACATGGTATAGTTCATATCCAAAGCCGGACGACTCCGATGGAGGGGCTACGCTTTTTTTAGCTGGTGCAGATTATGGATACTGCGAAAAAGAGAAAAGGACACGGCAAAATAACCTCCAATCGGCTACCGTGTCCCTGCAAGTCGTCATAGGTTTGTGCAAACGCAAAGAAACGGCGGCTCTGAAAATCAAAGCCGCCGTTTCAAATGGGCGTGTCAAATTGTCTGCTCTACGACGGCTTTTTTTCTTTGCCGTCGTCCGGCAGATTTTACATATTTACTGGTAAGATGCAGTATCAGCCTCTTCTTGTGTTATCTGACCATCTGATACAGCCTTTTCAATCGCATCGTCCAATTCCTCCTGAGTGGCAAAATCACCAATGTGGAAAGAACTCCCGTCGCTCCGAACAAAATTCGCCCCATAGACAGAGACAATATCTTTGCCATCCGGGGGGATCTGTGCATAGCCGATACCCTCGTCGTTATCTTTGGAATACAATGTGCCAGACTTGATCTCGTCCAAGATTTTCTCGTACTCTGCGATTTGGGCATTTACGCTGTCTTGTGTCCATTCATGGAAAACGCCCTGCCCATCATACCAACCATCTCCTGTGCCAATAAGAGCCTCAAGTTCGGTTTTTTGCGTGGCTATCCAATCTTCATATTCAGAAGCAGTCCACCAGTCGATTTTGGGAATTTCTTTTTCATATTCAGATTGCGGCATCCAGCTATTACCATCAAGGCTGAACTGTAAGCCATTTTCCCCGGTTCGGCACAAGACTTCTTTCTCCAAGGAAATGGGAGGCTCGGCTTCGGTTTGATGTTGAGCTGCTGCGGCTGTGCCGAAACCGACAAGGCTAAGCAGTAACAAACTTCCCAGCCCGATACCAAGTAATTTTTTTGTTCTCATAAGCAATACCTCACTTTCAAAAAATATAGTCGCCCCTTTTGGGGACGACTATATCATATCAAAGCGATTTGGATTTAGTTTGCAGGGAATGTGGATTTTTGATGGAGTTGCCTTATTGCTTCTTAGGAAGTCTTAGCCAGAAACATACGCCATCTTCGGTATTGTTGATGCCATATTCTGCATTGTGATTTTCAAGTATTCCGCGGACAATATACAGACCCAAGCCCGTTCCGCCAGTTGTGCCATTCCGTGAATTGTCTACGCGGTAAAAAGGTTCAAACAAATATCGAATAGTGGTTTCTGGTATTTTGACCCCTGTATTTTCCACGGTACAGCTTATTTCACTACTGGTTTCTTTGGCGGTAACAATGACTCGTTCCCCCTCTGGTGAATAGCGTATAGCATTTACCAGAATATTTTGGAGCGCCCGTTCCATTTCAGCCTTGTCCAAAAGGCAACCTATTCTATCGGGTATATCTACATGGAGGGATAGTTTCTTCTCAGAGATAAGACCTGTTAGCTCCGCGATTGCCGCGCGAAGTAATTCTGCAAAATCCGTATTTGTTAGCAGCAGAGAAGTTTCGCTTGTATCCATTTTGGATATATAGAGAAGTTCTTTTATGAGAGTTTCCATTTTCTCGGTAACGGTCAGAGAGCGTTGGAGATACTTCAAGTGATCCTCATAACCAGCCACGCCGTTCAACATTCCCGATAAGTGTCCTTTTAGGATGGTAAGTGGTGTTTTCAATTCGTGAGAAGCCGCTCCGAAAAAGTCAACCCTTTGACGTTCCATTTCGCGCTCTTTTTCCATATCCGACCTAAGCTGTGCATTTGCCTCTCGGAGCTCGTCCATAGACCGGGAAAGAGACTCGGACAGATAATTCAAATTATGGGCCAGACATCCCAACTCGTCAGATCGCGTTTCATCGCACCGCCCCGAAAAGTCAAGACTTGCCATTTGCTTTGAGGTGGCACTCAATTTTAGAACAGGCCGAGTAATAAAGCGAGAATAGAACAAGGCGCACAATATTGACAGAATAAACACCATGACGATAACATAGGGAAATGTAGACAACAACACTTCCGTTGATTGCCGTACAACATAAAGGTCTGTTATCACAACGAGTGTGTAGGATGTCCCATTTTTCAATGAAAACTGGTAAGCTTTTGTATCTTTTTCCGTCGATACTACATTCTCATCCGGTGTATTGCTACCGTCAAATGTTACATAACTTTCGGCTGCAACCATGTCTTGTTCAGTCGTAACATTCGAGGGATAAAGGGTGTTGCCATATTCGTCATCAAGCCAGACCGTTGACCCTGTTTGAATTTCAAAGTCGCATATAGCTTTTATGCACTTGTCCAGATTATCATAAGTAGACAGGGTATCCAGCAACTCTAAAGATTGTGCCTCTGCATTTCGGTTTAAGGTGTCTAAGTATGAGGATGGCATAATTTTCAAGACACATAAAAATGTCCCGCTACAAGCAAGCACCAGTAGCACAAAAGTTATAAGAAAGACTTTTGCTGACAGTTTATTTTTAATTGCATTTATCAATTCTATATCCCACCCCTCTGATTGTTTCTATGTAATCTACATTTAGCTTTTTTCTAAGGTTCTTTATATGACTGTCAACAATACGATCTTCTACATAAACATCAAAATCCCACAGCCGGTCAAGGAGCATTTGCCGGGTGAACACTCTGCCTTGGTTTTCAAGCATTAGTCGGAGTAATTCAAACTCTTTCTGCGTTAATATGACCTCTGTTTCATTGTGGTACAAATGAAACCCGTCAATATCCATTCGTAGGTCTTTATATACAATGATACGCCCTGTTTCGTCAGCTTGCGTACCACGGCGGAGAACAGCGGCTATTTTACATAGCAGGATCTTGGGCGAAAAGGGTTTGGGGATATAATCATCAATCTGTTTTTCAAATCCCTTTAGCTGATTTGCCTCATCTGAAAGTGCTGTCAACATGATAATCGGAACCTGTGATTTTTGGCGAATTACTTCACACACCCCATATCCATCAATTTTGGGGAGCATGATGTCCAATAATACAAGGTCGATTTCTTCACTAAATTTGGCAATTCCAGCAACACCATCAGAAGCAATAATTACTTTATATCCAGCGTCAGTCAAGTAATTATTCAATATGTCTTGAATATCAATATCATCTTCGACGACTAAAATATTTTGCATAAGCCAACCTCCTTTTTTAAGAATATCATATAAAAATGAATTTCTGATGGAGAATCAAATGAGACTTACAAAATCTCCATCTTATTTTTCTTTCTTCTTCCATCAACTGGTTTTTCTGCGTTCTTTGGTATCAGCCACATATAACTGAACTTTGCAACGCCGGGTATGCGGTTTTCTTCGCATAACTTCTGCACCCGTCGTTCTGAAATACCCCATTTTTTCGCCGCTTCTGGGGCAGAGATATATTCAAGCATTTTGCTATCCTCCCGTAAAAAATCCTTTGTCATTATTATATACGGTCAGCCGAATGATAGCAATACCGAGATATGAAATATAAAGTGTATGAAGAATGGATATCACATCATTCCATGTGCAGACTATGAAATATAGAATGTATGTGGGTGATGTTGAATGGCAAAAGTTGAAGACTGCCCTGGCTTTGAAACCTTCGGTGCAGATGTAAAAGAAGCACGGAAGGCGAAGAACCTTGCACGAAAAGATTTAGCCGAAAAGGTGAACATTGATACCAGGTATCTTGCCAACATCGAAAACGAGGGCACGATCCCAAGCCTGCCGGTCATCATTCAGCTTGTAAAAATCTGCGGCCTGCCGATGGAGAGATATTTCAATCCAGAGGTCATGCGAGAGGAAAGCGAGCTGCGCCAGCGGGTCGGACAGAAGTTAAAACTCTGCCCGGAACAGTATTTGCCTATCGTGGAAGGTGCCATTGACGGGGCCTTAAAAATTGAAAAGCCGAATGAAGAAACGGAGGGTGTCTGAACATCCTCTGTTTTTCTTATTTTGTGGGCATTTTGGGGCTTCCACAACGCTTTATAAGTAGGGATAAGATACGGTAGCAAGCACAGCAAGCGAGTACCCGCTTGCGAATTTTGAGATTTTCAGGTCCCTTGCCCGAAAATTCAAAATTGCTTGTTGGGATAGTCCCAAACCCTTATAAAGAACGGAGGCGGCGCATGGCAAACCGAAAGCGGAATATCCAAATGAAATTCTATGTTACGGAGGATGAAAAACGGCTCATAGACGAAAAAATGAGCCAGTTACCCACACGCAGATATGGCGCCTACCTCCGCAAGATGGCGATTGACGGGTATATCATCTATACGGACACCGCAGATATCAAGGCGTTCACCAAAGAGCTTTCCGCCATCGGTCGGAATGTCAACCAGATCGCCAAACGGATCAACGCCGGAGGTCCTGCGTATCAGGCCGACATGGAAGAGATACGGGAAAGGCTGGACGAGATATGGCAGTTACAAAGACACATCCTATCAAGTCAACGCTGAAAGCGGCCATTGACTATATCTGCAACCCGGAAAAGACGGACGGAAAACTGCTTGTTTCTTCCTATGGCTGTGCCGCCGAAACTGCGGATATCGAATTTTCCTGGACCCGCCACCATGCCATCGACAAGGGAACAAACCTGGGCCGCCACCTGATCCAAGCCTTTCAGCCCGGGGAGGTCACGCCGGAACAGGCCCATGAAATCGGCATGGAGCTTGCAAAAGAAATCCTGGGTGGCAAGTACGAGTTTGTACTTACCACTCACATAGACAAAAATCATGTTCATAACCACCTGATTTTCAATGCGGTCAGCTTTGCGGATCACAAGCACTACCATTCAAACAAGCGGAGTTACCACTATATCCGCCGCACCAGCGACCGCCTCTGCAAAGAACATGGATTGTCCGTCATCATCCCCGGACAGGACAAGGGCAAGAGCTATATTGAACATCAGACCACGCAGAACGGCACCAGCTATAAGGCGAAGCTGAAAGCGGCCATCGACCGGCTCCTGCCAGCCTGTTCCGATTTGGAAGCACTGCTTCGCCGCCTGCAGAGAGAAGGCTATGAGATCAAGCGAGGCAAGTATATCTCTGCCAGAGCACCAGATCAGGAACGGTTCACCCGTCTGAAAACGCTGGGGGTGGACTACACCGAAGAAGCCCTTGCCGCCCGGATCGCCGGACGCTCCAGACCTTCCCGCCAACCGAAACGGCAGGACGGAAAGATCAGCCTGCTCATTGATATTCAGAACAACATCAAGGCGCAGCAGAGTGCAGGCTTCACCCATTGGGCGAAGCTGAACAATCTGAAACAGTCCGCCAAGACCATGAATTTTCTGACCGAACACGGGATAAGCAGCTATGGAGAACTGGAAAGCAAGCTGACCGCATTATCCGCACGGAGAGATACCGCTCATGCAGAGATTAAGCGGATAGAAAGCAGAAGTGCCGAACTTGCCCTTGTGATGAAGCACGCCGGAACTTACCGTCAGCTAAAGCCGCTTTATGACCAATACCGTAAATCGAATGATAAAGAAAAGTTCCTGCGGGGGCATGAGGGCGAGATCATCCTTTTTGAAGCGGCCGCCAGAGAATTGAAACGGCTGGGGGCTGTGCCGCTGCCGACAACGGAAAGTATGAAAACGGAGCTTGCCAATCTCAACGCAGAAAAGGAACGGCTCCTTGCTGAATATAAAGCCGCAAGAGCCGAAACTCAGGAATACGATACTGTTAAGCAGAATGTGGATGCGCTGCTGACCGTTGCAAAGGAACAGGAACAACAGCGGCGGCATGAACTGGAATAAATTTCTTTGAAAGACGCTGGGCGCAGCTCCCGGCATCCTGTATAATGGAACTGCGGAAGGAGGTTTTACCGATGACAAGAAGCGAAGCAATCAAAGCATTTTTCTTCAAAAGTGTACTGCCCGTGACCGTGGCACTGATTCTGTATTGTATCTTCAAATCCGCCTGCATGAAGAACGGAGAGCTTGACTATGTATGGCTCTGGATACTCTGCGGGCTGCCGTTTGGCCTCCATCGGATGTGCCTCTGGATCGTGCCGGGTGGTGGCTCCCTGGGTGGAGGGATCGCCCTGTTCGCGCTGAATTTCATTCTCGGTGGCGTAATCGGTGGCTTTGTTCTGGCGTGGCGGCTGATCATAGCGATATGGTATGTGCCGCTGACAGTGTACCGGCTGATTGTTGGATGACTTTTTTGCGTCATGGAAATATGGAAAACTGCCGCTCGTGCAGATGGAAAAGCCATTCACAACCTGATGGAAAAAGACAAGCCTTTTCCCACAAGTCTGCAAACAGCTTTCCCACAGCCTCACAATCCTGGCAGTTTACACACATTCCCACAACGCCTACTGCGGCGGCTATCCATCCTTTCCTATCCAATCCTAAAAAATACTATGGAAATCATTCTCTAACTGAGGTACAGTTTGTACCCCTGTTCAAATAATTTGATTAAAAAGAAAAAGCGGGAGTACAGCCGATCGGACGAACCGAAAAGCTGTACTCCCGTTTTGTGTGACAGAAAGTGTTTGAAATCGAGCCTTTTTCTCTGTGTGCCAGCAAGCAGACCGACACATGAGAAATTATAAAGGCTACCTTTGAAAATACGAATGCAGGGAATTATTCTGCGGTTTTTCTACCCCTATCTTCACAGATTTTAGACCGTTTGGAACTGTAATGCGGACAAGCGATCAGACACGCCCGGAAACTCTGCTTGCAGCCGTGAACACATTTTTTGCAGATATGGTTATACTGCCGCCTGCCGTTCTCGCCCAGGAAGAACGCCCATTCCAGCCGCCACTTCTTGCTTCGGCTCATAGGCAGTCATGCTCCGGCATATCACGGCCGGGCTTCTTGCCCTCCGAGGACTTATGCTCTGCACACTCCCGTTTTGCGTCCTCCAACCGCTCACGGATGGAAGACTTCTCCGGCGTCGTCCGCTCTGCATACTCCTGGGCTTTTTCCAATGCTTCGCCGCGTCTGCCGTTGTTGATAACACCGTCGATCATGCCGTAGTCATCCTCCAGCGTCATTTCAGCGGTACGGAGGGGATTGTCCTGCTCCGGCTGCTGCTGCGCGGGAATGGCGAAGGCCCGCGTGCCGTTGCCCATGATAAGGTATTTTCCGTCCTCGGACTGATGGTGAACCCCATACCCGGCTGCCTCCATCTGTGCCCGGCTCATATCCGTCACACAGAAGCTGCCTCTGGGCGTGCTGATCCGTTCCTGCGTCGCCATCTGATCCGGCGTGGGGATCGTGACTTCGGCCGCCCGTTCCGGCTGCAAAAACTCCGGCACCTGGGAAAAGCCGAAGCGGTCACAGTAATGGGCGGTGTCTTTCCCGTCCTGATGCAGCACCACGATATCGGATACGGACAGAGAGTGCCCCTTGAAGTCTGCCGGGTGATCGATGTTAAAGCGGGTATAGATGCTTTCCAGATTGTCCTTCGCCGTCAGCGGGGCGGTATAGACCAGCTCATAGTTCTCCGGTTTTACGGAAAGACCGTTGTTGCGGATGGCGTCCAGCGGCTCGAAGCGGTAGTCCCGCGTACTATCTCCCGGTTTCAGCTGATAGATGGAGAAGGTGTCGCCCTGCGCCGCACGCGCCTGCTCCACGATAGCAGCGGGGGTCTGCGCATAGGCGGCCGCCTCCGCCGCGTACTCCCGTTCCGCTCTTTCCGCGAAGGCCAACATTTCATCCACACGGGATTTAGCCGGGTCCTCCAAAGCTGCCTTGACCTCCGCCGGGTCAAAATCAAGAAATTCCTCATAGCCCGTGGCGTCCTTGAATTTTTCAATCTCCGAAGGAAGATAGTCCTCCTGCGTCTGCCCCAGCGCCGCCAGCTTTTCATCCAGAGCGGAAATGCGTCCGGCCATCAGATTTTCATACAGTTCTTCCTTTGCGGCGTGTGTCTCCGGGTGCTCCGCCGCATACTGCGGATCGTTCTGACGGAAAAACTCGTCCATGTCAAAGGCAATATCCATAGCCCACTCGGATTTTTCTTCTTCGGGAAGATCGTCCTGGAAGGTCATCACCCGGTATTCATCGGGGATGCTGCCGCGCTCACCATCGTAATACTCGCAGAAACGGTCACCCGTATCACGCACATAGCCCTGATCCGTGAAGGTGCCGTTTTCCTCCAACGCAACGTCCCGGCCGTAGGCCTCATAGTCGATGTAATTCTGCAAATGCTCTGGCACCTGCATAACGTCCAGTTCTTCGATGTAATAGCGGCCCAGATCGTCATAGTCATGGATATCGGGGTAAACCTCATAGCAATCCAGATTCTCGGTGAGGTTGATGATCTCCTGCAGGCTGCCGCAATGGTCGCCCATTTCCATACCGGCCTGAAACTGCGCGTATTCGCTGTCGCTCATTTCATCCAGCTTCGACGCCAGATAATTCAGCTCGTCCAGATTTTCATATTCGCCCAGCTTGCTATAAAGGCCATCCACATAGCAGTCATAGTCCGTGATGAACCATTCCTCATAGGGCTGGCTGAAGTCATCCCTCTGGCCGATGCCGATACGCTTGAATACCTCCTTCATTTCCTCGGCGGTGGTGGGGAACTTCACCCACTCGCCCACAAGCTCGCCCTCGTTGTACTTGCCAAGATTGGTGATAAAGGCGGCAAAGGGATAATCCTTGTTGTGATCGTAATATGGCATATCAGCACCTCCTTACAGTTCCGGCGCAGACTTTTCCTTATGGGGCTGCACCTTGTTTTTCTCCGCACATTTCTTCTTGCCCTGTTCCAGCCGTTCTCGGATGGAGGGCTTTTTCTCCGGCTCCGCAGAGCATTCATGGTTCCACTCGTCGCCGGAGAGAGAAATATATCCGTGTTCCGTAAAATGGCCCTGTTCCTCCTGCATGGCGTATTTGCCAAAAGGAACAGGGTCGATCGCTTTCAGAAGTTCCGGGGGCAGCAGCATATCCATGTGCTGTGTCAGATACCGCCACCCCAGATCATTCAGATTGTGGATATTGGGCTCAAATACGAAATAGTCGATGTTGTCCGCAAACTCCTTGAACTGCTCCGGTGCTGTCAGCTTGAAGGGCGAGGCCTGCACCGCCGCTAACAGTTCCCGGTCCTCCGGGGAGAGGGCGGCCACCGCCACCCTCACTTCAGGTAAATGTTCCAAAGTCTTATTTTCTGCCATTGACACCTTCCTTTCTTTTCGGAAATTCCAGCTTGAAATTGATATACTTGCCGCCTGTGTCATCCAGGATCACCGCAGCGTCATAAGCAGTCTGTTTCTTTTCAGACCACATTCCCTTGACATTGGTACGACCCTTTTTCAGAAGGTCCGTTGCCATCTTCTTTGTCAGCTCCTTCTTGCGGCTCGTCCAGAAGCGGTCATTTTTCCAGAGGACGAAACCGCAGGACCGATCCGAACACGCAAAGTTCTTCTTGCCCTCATAAATCGGCTGGCCGCAGCGGGGGCAGGTACCGATCACTTCCTTCTCCGGGGCAAACAGCTTTTTTCCATCCTCGGAAATGCAGGAATAGGTGGATACGATCTCCTGAACCATCGTGCGGATACCGTCCATGAAGATATCCGGGTCAGCGCCGCCCTTTGCGATCTCCGTCAATTTCTGTTCCCATTCCGCTGTCAGCATGGGAGAGGTCAGCGGCTCCGGCAAGACCGTGACAAGGTTGATACCTGCTTTCGTCGGGATCAGGTTTTTGCCCTTGCGTTCCACAAATCCGGCCGCCACCAGCTTTTCGATGATGGCCGCCCTGGTCGCAGGCGTGCCAAGTCCCTTTCGCTCCGCCTCGTCGGGAATGTCGTCCTTGCCCGCATTCTCCATAGCGGACAGAAGGGTATCTTCGGTGTAGGGCTTCGGCGGCTGGGTGAAAAGCTCGGTAACAGCAACCTCCGCACTGTCAAAAGTCTGCCCTTCGGTGAAGTCAGGGAGCGTATCGCCGTCCCCATCCGCAGGCTTTTCCTTCAAGAAGGCACGGAAAATGCGGTCGATTTCCCGCCAGCCTTCGGAGATGACGCGCTTGCCCTTTGCGGTGAAGGAATGGCCGCAGCAGTCAAATGTGGCCGTGACCGTCTCATACCCATACGGCTCCGCCGATGCACACAGCAGCTTGCAGCAGACAAGGAGGAACAAATTACGCTCGCCCAGGGGCAGAGCCTTGATATCTGCCTTTTCAATCTCCATTGTGGGAATGATAGCGTGGTGGTCGGATACATCCTTATCGGAGATCATGGCCTCCACCAGCGGGAAGAAGTTGGAGCAGCCATCAAAGGGCGGCAGCTTTGCCGCCAAGTGGATCACGCAGGAAGCCGTTTCTGCCATGTCGGAGGTCAGATACCGGCTGTCCGTGCGGGGATAGGTCAGCAGCTTCTTTTCGTAGAGGCTCTGGGCGTAGTCGAGGGTCTGCTTCGCCGTGTATCCGAACTGGCGGTTTGCCTCACGCTGCAAGGTGGTAAGGTCATAGAGCTTCGGCGGCTGTTCCTTCTTCTGCTCCTTCGTGACAGAGGTACAGGTGACGACCGCACCCTTGCACATGGCCGCTGCCTGTTCCGCCTCCGCCGGATTGGTAAACTTCTCCGACACCGCCTCGGCTCCATCCAGTGTCAGGCGCAGCAGATGATATTTTTCCTTGTGGAACAGTGTGATCTTTGCGTCACGCTCCGCCAGCATTGCCAGCGTGGGCGTCTGAACACGGCCCACATTCAAGGTGCGGTGATAGAGGACGGAAAAAAGGCGTGTGGCGTTGATCCCTACCAGCCAATCCGCTTTCTGGCGGCAGAGGGCAGATTGATACAGGGCTTCATAATCGGCGTCGGGGCGCAGATCAGAAAAACCCTCCCGGATAGCGCTGTCCTCCATCGAAGAAATCCAGAGACGAAGAATTGGCTTGCGGCATCCAGCCATTTCATACATCAGACGGAAGATCAGCTCGCCTTCACGCCCAGCGTCACAGGCATTGACGATGGTATCCACGTCGGAGCGATTCATCAGAGCACGGAGATTTTCAAAGGCATCCTCTTTGCCGGGTGCCAGCACATAGCGGAACGGCTCCGGCAGAATAGGAAGATCGTCATAGCGCCATTTCTTGAAACGTTCGTCATAGCCGCCCGCGTCCAGCGGGGATACCAGGTGCCCCACGCACCAGGAAACGATCAGGCCGTTGCCCTCATAAAAGCCATTGGCCCTGGATGAAGCACCCAGGGCCGACGCAATAGATTTTGCTACACTCGGTTTTTCTGCGATAATCAGTTTACTCATTCTTTTCCTCCGTTTCCTCATCCTCGGTTAGATATTCTTCTTCATCCTCCAGATCGAAGTCATCCAGATTAGCGGGGACTTTCTTGCCCTGTTTCGGTTTCAGCACCAGAAAATAGGCTGCCGTACCGCCGCCAGCCGCCAAAATCAGCAGAAGCGCGGCAATGGCTCCGGCGCTGCTTTTCTTCTCCGGCTCTATAGTTTCCGGCTCGGTGGGTTCCGTGGGTTTCGGCTCCGTACCGGCGCACTCGCTCATATTTTTTACGCAGACCGGGCAAGCGGTATTGACCGCTCCGGCCTGGCACTTCTCCGTACAGGTGCAGACAATAGGTGTTTCCGCCTTTTCTCCATCCTCCGTGAGTGCCATGAGATCGGCTTCATCCACCTGGTTCAGAAAATGCACGGTTTCCTCGCCCTCGTCGTCACGGTCGATAATGAGATAGAACACATTGCCGTTCTTCGTTTCCACTGTAATAAACTGCTTGCCGCTGGCGGTCGGGCTGCCAATATCGTCGATCAGCGAAAGGTTCCCGTCCGGCGTCAGGGCGGCACCGCCATTCAGACCGCCGCCCAGCATCCCCAGCAGATTTTCCAGCGTTTCAGCGTCCAGAGAGAAAGAGTCTTCCCCGGAACCAGCCTCGCCGTCACTTACCGTCATGTAGCCGGAATATACATAGCCGACTTTCTCCGGCAGGATGACCTTCAGCCAGTCGCCGTCCGTGCCGATCACCTTCACGGTCGTTCCGTTGGGAAGCTGGGCGAAGGCGGTATAATCCATTCCGGCGCCTGTGCGGACATTCAGCTTGCCGCCGCCCGTGGTGACGGTGCCGGTCTGCTCAGAGTCATTTTCGCCGGAACTGAACTGGATACCATCCTCGGTGACGGATACCGTGACCTGGCTGCCTGCCAGAGCGGAAAGCAGATCAGAGACATCCCCAGCCGTTTCCTGTTCAGCCACGGACTCCGTGCTTTCCTCGCCGCCGCTGGCAAAGGCGGTGACAGAAAAAGCGGCAGTGCTGAGCACCACCGCCAAAAGAGCCGATACCATTTTTGTCATAAAGTTATGCTTCATCCTCGTATTCCTCCGTTTCCTCATTCTCGGTGTTGCCCTCCTGCAGCATACCTTCCGGCAGGGAGATCATACCGCTGGCATAGGCTTTCAGGAAGGCGGTCAGCTCCTTGTTGTCCATCTTCACGGCTTTCACCATGCGGACGATTTCCAGATTTTCTTCCTCCGCAAGCTGGGCCTCCAGCGCACGAAGGCGTTTCTGCTGCTCCGCGATCTTTTCTTTGGTTTTCGCAATGTCATTGCGGATCTTCTGTGTCGTTGCCATAAATCAAATTACCTCCATATCGTTTTTTAGTTGTAGGGTGGTCGCCCGAAAGCGTAAAAGTGGGATTGCCAGTAGCTTGTGTTGATATCTGCATACTGGATGGGGTCGCCGCAGTGCAGCATTTTTCCACCGCCCACATAGATACCCACATGGGAAACGCCCGGTGTATCGTAAGTGCCGATGAAAAAGATCAGGTCGCCGGGTCTTGCGTTGGCAGAGGATACCGGGGTGGAAATATTGTAGAGCCCCTGGGCTCCCAGCCTGCCCGTATTGCAGACGCCGCTTTGCGTCAGCACCCAGGATACGAAGCCGGAGCAATCAAAAGAAGTGTTCGGATTGCTGCCGCCCCAGACATAGGGATATCCGATGTACTTCTCCGCCTCGGTAATGAGCGCTGCAAAGGTTTCATCTTCCAGTGCGGAAGGCGGAATATCATAGGTGGTGGGCGGTTTGGTGTACTTGTCTACATAGCCGGAGCCTGGGAACAAATCTTCCCGGTTCCCCAGCGTTGCCATATAGACCGCATACAGGGAAAGCGTTTCTTCGTCCATGATGTAGACCGGCACATGGGAAAGGTCGAAGTTTTCCAGCTTCACATTGCAAATATAGTAGTTGTATGGTACTTCCACGTCATAGTCGTTTCCTTCGCTGTCTGTCCGTGTCTCCGTCCGATAGCGCACCTCCACTTCCACGGTCTGCGTCAGGATGTACTGCTTTTCAAAGAGCATTTGCAGCTCCGCCTGAACCGCGTCGATGGTGAACACCCCTTCATGGAACGCCGTGAGAATGGAGAGCAGCACATAAGGGTCATGTTCGATCTCGTCCAGATCAAAACGGTATTCGTCATATCCGGGGTGCAGAGCCTCATAGTGGTCCAGCTCATATTGAAGCTCCTGCTCCAATTCGCAATAGGCCGCCTCCGCAGCCAGCATATCCGCATCCTCGGAGAGATAAGAAGAAGTAAATACACCGCCCACACCGGAGCCTGCCATCATGGAACAGGAAGATATCCCGCCAAACAGCAGGGCAACACAGGCGCCAATGCCGATCACCAACAGCACCGCCCGGCTATAGTGCTTGATGTAGAGGAAAGTTTCCTTGAAGGCGTCCTTTGCTTTCTGCGCCGCACTTTTCGCCGTGGCTGCGGTATTCTTTGCGGTTTTCTCCGCCTGCCGCAGCTCCTTTGCATAGTTCCGTTTGATCCGCTGTTTCTGCAGAAAGCGGGATACCGGGTTAGAAGCTGCCAATGCAGGATCGTCATGCAGTGCCTTTTGGTAAAGGTAGTCGGCGTTTGCCTTAAAAGAAGCCTACTCTGCCTTAGCCGCGTCACGCCAGGGCTTTGTGCGGTGATGGTGGACGGCGGCACGGACTTTGCCCTTTCCATAGGCAAACCCGCGTTCCGTCAACACCTCGCCTTTGTGTCCGGCCTCTACACCCACATTTTCCTGCTCTACCTCATGCACCTTCGCGTGGGCAGCGTGGACAATCTCATGGACAGGCCGAGAAAGCGGATTGTGCCGCAGGCGTCCGTTGGGGCGTTTCTCCACTTCTTCAAAGTGAAGCTGCGTTTTGCCTTTTCCGGCTGTCTCGTCAAAAACACGCTCGGTACGGAGAACTTTCTTTGTGGGGATAGCGGCTTTCGCCGCGTCCAGCCGATCCGCCGCACGGTCGGAACGGTCAATGTATTTCCCAAGTGCGGGATCGGCACGTTCTTCCTCGGTGAATTGCAGACGGGAGGACGGGCGCTGCCTTGCAGCAGAACCATCCCGCACCGCCTGGGTATCAGCCTTTTCAGCCTTTCGTGCGCTTTTCTTCTCATGGTGTTCCGCCGCACGCAGGGCAAGATCAGCCGCAGCGCCAGCGGATTCTTCCGAAGAAGCGGACAGTTCCGTTTCCGGCTCCCGGCTGCTGATATGTTCCACCTCTCCCGTGGCAAGGTTTTCCGATACCGCACCGTCACGGGTCATTTTCTGCGTGATCTTATCGGTCGCTTTCAGTTCCCTCATAGGCAGTCACCTTCCTTTCCATAAGGGCAAAAGTCGCTGCAGGTGCCATTCTCGATCATGGCGATATAGCGGAAAATGGGATAGGCCTGGGGCGGGCAAACCGCATTTCCCAAAGTTTTCAGCCGCAGCGCCCGGTCATCCATGCGCTCGGTCATGCGGGGGATTCCTTCCGGTTCGGCGGCCCAGAGGATACGTCCGTCCATCCTTTCGGGAAACCCATGAGCCATTCCACCCAATCCGGGTTCAGCGCCGCCGTTTCGGACACCGGCTGTTCCTGGGAGATGATCTGCGCCGACAGGTTCCCGTCCTTCTTCGCCGGATCGAAGGCCGACGGCTTCAAGGTCGAGCGGAAACCGTCCGACGCCACCGGGGTCAGATAGAATACCGCCGCCGACAGGCTGAGGCTCCAAATCGCCCCGTTTCGGTTCCTCTTGCGGAATATCCCATTGTCCGACAGGAACACATCCAGGCTTGCCGCATCCCTGGCGGTGTTGTTGTCTGAGGCAAGGGGTGTGGGAAACATCAGCCGCGACGATAAAAGTTCGCTGGCGCTCATGCCATGCGCCGACGCCGCAAGCCGGAAATACGAATGGGAGAACAGCGTATCCCGCTTTTGCCAGGTCAAAGATCGTTTTGTCGAGCCCCATATTGATGAAGCCAGCAACATTTTCCCCAAGCACCCAACGGGGCCGCAGCTCGGTAATAACGCGGCACATTTCCGGCCACAGGTAGCGTTCATCCGCAAAGCCCTTCCGTTTTCCGGCGGTGGAGAAGGGCTGACAGGGAAAGCCGCCTGAGATAACGGTAACTGTTTCAAGTCCTGTTTTTTCAAAAAACGCCTCCTTCGTGAAAGTAGTAATATCTCGGAACCTGGGAACATCCGGCCATCGTGTGGAGAGGACGGAGTGCGGAAAATCCGCCCACTCACACTGGCAGACGGTTTCAAACCCGGCAGCCTCCGCCGCCAGGTCCAGACCGCCAATGCCGGAAAACAGGCTCACATGGGTCAGTTTATTCATGGTCCTTCGGCGCACGGAACGGTTCGATCTCACTTTCCAGCTCCGCAAGGACCGCCTCCATATCCGCCGTGACCGCCTTGCTTCTGGCAATCAGCCGGTTCATCACATCAAAGAAGGTTTCACCTTCCTGTTTTTCTTCCGTATGCAAATAGCGGGGATCATTCATGTTCGTTTTCTCCTTTCCCGGTTTCACCAAGTTTTGTTGTCATAATGCTGTAAAGTTCATTGTCCTTCGGGAAGTCATCCACAAAAGGCAGGATCACATTGCCGAAGAAGATCAGCCCCTCGCCGGGGCCTGCGTTGCTGATATGCGCCGCCTGCTGGTTGGAGATATTCAGGCGCTCACAGAGGATTTTTCTGTCTCCGCTGGCCTGGTTCAGAAGGTACACAAAATCGCTGTTTTCAAAGATATTCTCAATCTCCGGGGAGGAAAGCAGGTCCTTGATGTTCTGCGTGATCCCCGTGGGGATACCGCCCCATTTGCGAAAGCGTTTCCAAATCTCCACGCTCCAGGAACCAACCTCGCCGCGCAGCAGAAGGTGGAACTCGTCCACGAAGTACCAGGTGGATTTGCCCTGATCCCGGTTTTGGGAAACACGGTTCCACACCTGATCCTGGATCACCAACATACCCAGGCTTTTGAGCTGCTTTCCCAGCTCCTTGATATCGAAGCAGACAATGCGGTTGTTGATATCCACATTGGTGCGGTGATTAAAAACATTCAGACTGCCATGCACATACAGCTCCAGCGCTGCCGCGATCCGCTGCGCCTCCGGCTCCGGCTGCCGTTTGATCTCGTCATACAAATCTTCCAGCAGCGGCATATTCTCCGGGCGGGGGTCTGCGATATAGGGGCGGTACACGATCCGCACGGCACGGTCAATGACCGTCTTTTCCACCGGCTCCAGACCGTTCCGGCCACCTGCTGCCAGTTCGCAGAACGACAGGATAAAGTCGGATTTCAGCGCCAGCGGGTTATCGTCCTCGCTGTAATTGAGGTTGATATCCATAGGGTTCACATACTGCGTGCTGGTAGGTGAGATTTTGATGACCTGACCTTCCAGACGGTTCACCAGCGGAAAATATTCCGCCTCCGGGTCGCAGATCAGGATATCGTCCTTTGTGTTCAGGAATACACCCACGATGGAACGCTTTGCGGAAAAACTCTTGCCGCTGCCGGGTGTGCCTAAGATCATGCCGTTGGGCGTTTTCAGCTTTTTGCGGTCGGCAAGGATCATATTGCCGGAAGTGGCATTGAGCCCGTAGTAGAGGGCTTCACCGCCGTGGAAAATCTCCTGCGTGGTGAAGGGAACGAACACCGCCACCGCCGAAGTGGTAAGTCCGCGCTGTATCTTAATGCGGTTGACACCCAGGGGCAGAGCCGACACGAAGCCGTCCTCCTGCTGAAAGTCCAGCCGTACCAGGGAGCAGTTATATTTCTGTGCCACGCTTGCCGCACGGAGAAGGTCATTCTCCAGCTTTTGCTTGCTGTCCGCGAAGTTCACCACCAGGAAGGTCATCAGGAACATTCGCTCATTTCTGCTTTGCAGGTCACGGAGGATGTTCTTTGCCTCACCTGCGTAGGTGGCAAGATCGGTGGGGATGATATCCATATCGAAACCTTCCCGCACCGCCTTTTTCTGCGCGTCGATCTTCATACTGTCAATGTCGGTGATCTTCCGCTTGACCGTCTTGATCGCCTCGTTCTGATCCATGCTGCGGATATGGAGGCTGACAAGCAGCCCGCTGTCTGTATCCAGCAGTTCGGTGAGCATACGGTCATCCATTTCCGGTGCGCTGATCTGCAGAAAAGATACGGCACAGAATTTATCTGTCATTGTGAACTTCCGTGCTTCACCGAAGCGGAAGGAAGATGGTGCGATAAAATCCTGGACCGACAGGCCGGAAGGGGCAAGCCAGTTCCATTCAAAGGCAAACCGTTCCCCGTCCGGGTGCAGGATGCCGTGGAGCATTTCCAGCCATTCCTTGCCGCCAAGCTCTTTTGCCAGAGCGCCCATGACCTTGAAATGGTTGAGGGCATCCATGACGATCCGGGAAAACCGTGCCCTTGCGGTTTTGCTGTCCCGTGCCTCGATGGTGAGGGTCAGGTACTTTGTCTTGATAAGACCGTTGTTGCCCCGTTCAAGCTGCTTGCGGAGCATTTGCGTGTAAAGCTCACGGATATGGTCGAAGTGATCTCCCTGCGCCGCAATCTCGATACGCTTCACAAAATCCTCCCGGTTCATGCGGCGGCTCACAAGGGAGAGCTGCATCCCGATAGAAGCATCATGGGCGTTATACATATCGCAGAGGGCTTCAAAAATCGCCGTCTGGTCGTCGGGCTTTGCAAGCTGATAATTCACATCCTCGAACTCGATACACTTCGACCAGGTGTGGTCGTCCAATTTGCACAGACCGTCCGGGTACATCTGTCGGAAAGGTAAAGTATCCTGCGCGGAATGTACCTTGCCGTCGCCTCTGGCAGTTTCCAGGATACGGCTGATCTCACGCTTTTCTGCGGCGGTGAGCTTTACCGCTGGTTTTGCCGCCTGCCGTGCCTGCGGCTCTGGCTTTCGCTTTCTGAACAATGGCTTTCACCTCCTTTTCCGTCTGGGCCTGCCGCTCCAGGGCTACATAGAAATTGTTTGTCTGGTAAGGCCGCTCTTTCGTCCGCAGGAACATACAGCGGATGACCTGTCCGGCTACCACTTCCAGGGGTTGGCCGTGCCGCTCATACATGGCGAGTAGAAAGAACGGGAGCATGACGATAATCATGCAGAACGCGGCGGCGCTGTTGCTGGCCGTGCGTCTGAGCAAAAAGAAAAGCGGTACTCCGATGAGTGCCGCCGCTCCGAAACATATAAGCTGCCGTTTGGTAAGCCCAAACAGCACTTTGGATTTTACTTTCGTCAAATCCTTTGGAATGGTTACATACGCCAATTTATCAAGCCTCCTTAATGCGCTCCGAACAGGCTCTTAGAGAGGCTGCCGGTCTTGAACAGGGCGAAGCACAGCAGGACCGTGTAGCCCATGCAGGCCCATATCGCGCCTGAGATGTTTCCGTCCGTGGCGATACTCTGTACCAAAACAGAGTAGATTCCCACGCACACCATGATTAGAAATGCCTGGAACGCCAATGCAAACAGGGATTTCAAGTAGTTCTGTCCTGTATGGCTCCAATCCCGGTTTGTCATAGTGGCAAGCGGAATTGGTCCAACGGAAGTTGTCAAATACACCTCGATCATGCGGCCGTAGATGACAAGCATGATACAGATGGAAAGGGCGTTCATGGTAAGTCCCACAAAAAGGGACTGGAACCACAGCCCGAACAGTTCTCCCGTGCCCAGGGCTTCAAGCTGCGCCTCCATATCCGTGATGACGCTGCTGATATCAATGGAGGTATTCCCGATGATGACGCCTGCGCTACTGTTTACAACGCTTTGCCCCACATCGAAGATACCCATGACGATGTTCCATGTGTTCGTCACAATGAGAACGGCACAGAAGGTTTTGAAAATCCACTTGAAGAACATCCAGGTATCTACATCCGATGAATATTGTCAAGACGGTTTTTCAAATGAAACTGTAAATACTTTGCGAACGATACGGATTCACAGGGATTTTCGGGCAGGAAGATCTTGAAATCAGGGAGGAAAAATCAATGCCTGCCGGATTCGTGAAGTATCTGCCGTCTGCGCGTATGGATTGCACCGTTCCGCGATTCGCGGTGTCGTGCCGCTGGTACGCGGTTTCGCGTGATCTTTTGCGGTTTGGCTGATTATCGTCCGATTCCACGAAATACAAAGGTGCGTCCTGCGTACAGGGCATCGAATGTGTTGCTCAAAATCGCCAGAAACGGAAAAAACCCTGTGCCGCGCTCAATACGCAGCACAGGGCTAAAGTTGATTTGGAGATGTCAAAGTGAGTGGAGTTGTTCACAACGCTTAACTTTTGCCGCAATACCTTTTCCCAATTTTCAAGCTGTCGGATTTTCTTCTTCCCGTCCTCAATCTCGGCAGTCAATTCCTCGCGGGTTTTCTCTCTTGGCTTTGTCATGGTTGGTCGCTCCTTTCTGCTCATAGGCATAGAAAAAGGACAGTCGATTTTCTCGGCTGCCCTCTGTAGTATATTCTCTTTTGGTGTCAATTACTTGTCAACGAATACTTCTTCTCCATAGATGATAGACGATACAACTTTTACAACTTCTTCGGCTTCCATTTGTTCTGCGACTATCTGATATTCGATACCGTCATATTCAAATTCAGCCACATACATATCATAGTAGCCAAACGGTTCGTGCGTGTCAGGGTTATACGGACCATAGGGCATGGAACGATACCCAAAGGTAACTGCCGTTCCGTCAATGTCAGAAGTTTTCACTTCATTTTCGGGCAGAAGATAAATACAATCACTTAGAATGCCGATTTTTGAAGCCGTGATAGAAAATCCCTTGCGCGCCGTCACGCCTTCTGTCAGCTTTGGGCTTCCATCTTCGTAATAGTCATGATAGAAATTGAGCCTAACCGTGTCCTCTACAATATTGCCGCTTTTGTCTACAATAACCCGTGCAGTGCCATTGCCATTGGCTGCGGTCAAGCCATCTGGAATATATGCAGGGGACAAGTCTTTTCCATAGTATTCAATTACAGCGTTTTTATCCCACTGAATATGGTCATATAACTCCGGATTGCGCCATACATGTGCGGCATCCTTCAATGCCCCCACCTCATTGAAGGAAATATTGTCCATGCTGATATGAATTTCAGATTTCGCAGGCGTTGTGTCATCATCTGAATTGTTAGTAGGGTTGTCAACAATCACTCCATTCGGATTGTCCGGTGGTGCAGTACCTTGCTGGCGGAAATAGTTGGGGAGAACTGAAAGGGCGGTAAAAAGCACAACGGTAAAGCAAGCTGCCATAGCACTCCATTTTATCCACCCATGTTTTTTGCAATGGTAGTTTGCGGCTTCCTCATAATACTTATCGCCGACTTCACTAATGGCTTCGGAAAACAATTTCGTGGTCATACGAATACCTCTCTTTCAATCAAGTATTGCTTCATCTTCTGGCGGATCAGAGTGAGCCGGACTGATACATTTTTTTCAGATATACCTACGCGCTTTGCTATGTCCGTGTAGGTGTCTGCATACGCATAGCGGCGCATGAAGATAACACGCTCTTTTGCGGTCAATGTATCCAAAAATGCCTCGATGATACGGGCTAACTCTCTGGCTTCAATTTCATCTTCCACGGTTTTCTGGTCTGCGATGCAGCCCTCGATTTCCTCTAAGGCAACCGTATAGTGTCCGCTTCGTTTTGCCGCTTCCTTTCTCCAATAGGTTTTAAGGGAAATGTTCCGCACGATTTTCACAATGTAGGACAACAAGGGATTTGGGTGTACCGGGGGAATAGCGTTCCATGCGCCTAAATAAGCGTCGTTTACACATTCCTCCGCGTCCCGTCTGCTGTTCACAATGTTGTACGAAAGGTTGTGACAGATTTTTCCGTATTTCATGTCCAGCTCCCGTATGCCTTGTTCGGAACGCTCAAAAAATAACTCGATAATTTTTTCATCATCAATCATCGCGCCACCTCCTTTCCGGCTTCACCCATATACTACGGTTTTAGCTGCAAACACTAAATGAAAGAGAGAAGTTTTTCAAAAAAATTATAGCACATCTTTTTGAATAGGGTGTGTCAAGTTGCCGGAATGTTTCTTTGCCGCTTTGCTGGCTACAATGACGGTACACGCTCCGTTGTCTTCAAGATTGAGCGAATTGATATTCAGGAAAACGAAGAAGAAAAGCAATAGCTGGAAAAGCAGAATTTCAAGAACACGGCGGGTAATGCTTATACAACAGTCTGACAACTTCCAGTTTGCAACTATCTTCCTGAAAACGCAAAACACCCCGCACCATGCGTCCTGTAAACGCACAGTGCGGGGTGTTTGTTCAATTATGCGGCTTTTGTCAGATACACGATCCCGGCGGCTAAGTCCACACGGTCAACGTCGTATCCTGCGTTGTAGATGGTATTGGAAAGCGGTCTGTCCTGCGCCGGATACCAATAGGAAGCGTACTTGTACGCCGACTTGCAAAGCGGCTTGCCGGTCAGTTCCTCCACCTTGGAGAACGGCAGCGCAATCGCTGCGGCTGTCTGCGCGGAGAGGTAGTCCCCGATGGGCGCAAAGCTGGAATTGCTGGCAACGTGAAGCGTTTTCGGGGCTTCCGGCGCGGCTTCCGTTTCTTCCTCCGGCAGCGTCACTTTACCGATGAAATTGAAATAAATCTCGATCTGCTGGTCGTACTGATAGCGGTTGATCTTCCTGCGCTCATAGACGATCACCTTGTCAATGAACTCATTGAGCATGGGCGTGGTCAGCTCGGTAAAGTCCGTATAGCGGTCTACCAGCTCCATGAAGCGGTCAACATTGACGCTTTCTTCCTGTTCTGCGTTCATTTGCTCCATCAGCTCGGCGCTGCGCTGCTCAAGCTGTGCCTGTTCCGCTTCATACTGCGCGGAGAGCTTTGCGTGCCGCTTCTCCGGCAAACGTCCGAGGGCGTAGTCCTCATAGAGCTTTTGCAGCAGCGTGTCCAGCTCGTTTGTGCGGCGCATGATACGGTCAATCTCCGTCCTGCCGCTTTGCAGACTGCGCTTTCTCGCGTCGGAGGTGGTCTGCATCACAAGCTGCTCAAAATCCTCCTTGTTGGCTCTGGCATAGGTTGCTACATTCCGCAGCGCGTCCAGAATCAGGTCACGGACGATCTCCGAGCGGATAAAGTGAATGGTGCAGGAGGTCGTTTTCTTGCGGTAGGAAGCACAAACGTAGTTGTCCTTCGGGGTCTTGTGGTATGCGTCCCCATCGCTGCGCTCGTTATACATTTTCGCGCCGCACTCGCCGCAGTAGAGCAGCCCGGTCAGCGGGTTCGGCTCTTTATTGCGGTCGCCGCGCCGGATCGTCCTACGGAGCTTCTGCGCGGTTTCCCATGTAGTCTTGTCAATAATGGCTTCATGGGTATTCTCAAAGATTTTCCAGTCCTCTTTGGGAGCCTGCTTGCGGTGCTTGTCCCGGTAGCAGGTCTTGAAGGTCTTGAAATTGACGGTATGCCCCATGTACTCCACGCGGGCGAGAATGTAGCTCACCGTTGTACCCCACCAGCGATAGGGATCTTCATACTTGCTGTTTCTGCGGTTGCCAGCGCCCTTTGCGGCAAGATAGGCAGACGGGCAAAGCACCTTTTCCTCGGACAGAATATCCGCGATCTGGTACACACCCTTGCCGTCAATGACCATACGGAAGATACGGCGTACAACAGCGGCTGCTTCCTCGTCGATGATCCAGCGCTGTTTGTTCTCCGGGTCTTTCAGATACCCGTAGATGGGATGATTGCCGGTGTGTTCGCCCTTGTTGCCCTTTGCCCGGTAGACGGCGCTGACCTTCTTGCTTGTATCACGAGCGTAAAAATCGTTCATGATATTGAGAAACGGCGCGAAATCATTCTCGGACTGATTGGCACTGTCCACGCCATTGTTGACGGCGATGAAACGAACGCCGTTCTGCGGGAAGGTGACCTCCGTATAGAAGCCCACACGGAGATAGTCACGACCCACGCGACTGAGGTCTTTGACCAGGACAATGCCCACCTTACCGGCTTCAATGTCGGAAATCAGGCGTTTCCAGTCTGGACGCTCAAAATTCGTACCGCTCCAACCGTCGTCAGAATAGACCGATACATTCGGAAAATTCCGTTCACGGGCATAGCGCGTGAGCATATCCTTCTGATGAATGATGGAATTACTGTCCCCGGCAAGGTCATCGTCGCGGCTCAGGCGGCAATAGATGGCGGTGATTTTTTCCTGTGACTGTCTGTTGTTCATAACGATACCTCTTTCAGACAGCCAGCTCATTTGTGGCAATTACAGTATAGCCGATTTTCGTGCCGCAGTAAAGCGGATCGTGTAAACTTTTCCGGGGTTTCATCGCAATTCCTCGCTTTCTCAGCCTTCGCAGCCCATTTTGATCAGCCGCTTGATTTTATCGTTCATATCCTCCTTGCCGTTTTCTTTGAAATGCAGCGTCACGCGGTAGGTGGTGTTGCCCACCCTGCGGATCATCCTTCCGGCAGAGGAAGGAGCGGCGGGCGCGGGACGGCGCACGATTTCTTTTGCGGTCGCGGTGGCGGTATTGTTCATAGGCACTCCTTCTCCTTTATCATCGTTTTCAGCTTATCCAGCTTGTTTTGTGCGGTCTGTCTGCGGAAGTTTGTCCCGGTGAACAGGATCGGGGCGCACATTTCCAGCAGCCGGTCATAGATACGGGCGTGGGGCGTGTCCTGCGGATGCTGCAATTCGTCAAGGCTCAGATTGGTGGTGACGATCAGGGGCTTGCCGCTGCGGTAGCGGCTATCTATCACGTTGTAGACCTGTTCCAGTCCGTAATCCGTGCCGCGCTCCATGCCGAAATCATCCAGAATCAGCAGCGGATAGCGGCACAGGCGGGCGAGGTATTGGTTTCTGCCCTCAAAGCTGCCAGACAGGTCATTGAGAACGGCGGCAAAATTCGTCATGCGGACGGGAATTTCCTTTTCCATCAGGGCGTTGGCAATACAGGCGGCGAAAAAGCTCTTGCCCGTCCCGACGCTGCCCCAGAGCAGATAGCCGATATTCTCGGCTTGCATTTTGTCAAAATTGTCGGCGTAAAATCTCGCGTGCTTCATCTGCGGATTTGCGCCGTTGTCCTGTGCAAAGCACCAGTCTCGCAGCTTCGGCGTGTCAAAGCAGTCCTTTTTCAGCTCCTTTACGGTGTCCTCATGCTTGCGCTGCTGGTCTGTCCACCGCTTTTCCTCATAGCGTTTTTGCTGACAGGCGCAGTTTGTGGGATGCCGGTCACGTCCAAACAGGGCGGCGTGACCATCTTCAAAATAGGCTTCCTTCGGCGTATGGCACTTGCCGCAGTACAGCAAGCCGTCCTCTCCGGTGTAATCGCCCTCGTCGGGTCTGACTTCCAGCACTTTGGAAACAATATCGGTGAAATCGTTCATAGGCTTTCTCCCTCCTTGCAGGTGTAGTCGGGGATGCCCTGTTTTGGGACACCCTTTGTTTTATCGTTCTCTGCCCACCGTCTGATGGTGGCAGCGTGATTCTGATAGCTTCTGCCTGTGGATTCCATGTAGGAGGACAGCTCGGATATGAGTCTGTCCAGCCTGTCGGGAAACTCCCGCAGCAGCTCGGCGTATTCGGTATCAGTCAGGAAAACATTCTCATACCGCCCGTATGTGGCGGGCGCTTCGCTCTCTCTACTCATGTGGTTCTGATTCAGGTTGCTACTACTCAGGTTGTTAGGGGACAGTTTTCTTTCCATCATAGGGACAGCTTTCTGTCCATCAGTCGGACAGTTTTCTTTCTCAATGAAGGACGGATTTCTGTCTGCCTCTTGGAAAGTTTTCTGTCCGTCTGACGGCAGCTTCACATAGATGCGATTTGGCTTGGAAAAGCCACTTCTGCGCCGCTCAATCAGCCCAGCGTCCTCCAGCTCGGAAAGGGCGTTTTTCACGGTCATGGGGCTTCTGTCCAGCGCGGCGGCAATCTTCTCTATGGGAAACACAAGGTAAATCCTGCCGCCCTCGTCCAGCCAGCCGTTTGCCTGTGAGAGCGTCGCCCGGTCAAGCAGCAGCGCGTACAGCAGCTTCGCCGTCTGGGTCAGATCTGTTTGCAGCAGGAAACGGGGATATGGCAGATACGGCGGCAGCCGGGTATCCGCTCTCATGTACTCAGTGATGGAATGTCACCTCCTTCGTGGAAATTAGAGGTATCACGAATCGTGACAGCCCTCAGTCGGGCGGTTTCCAGCGTTTTGACCAGTAATGCGGACAAAGAACAACGATTGCCCGGAAGCTTTGCTTGCAGCCGTGGACACACCCACGGCAAAGGGGATTGTAGGAAATGCGGTTTCGGTGGTCGAGGAAGAACGACCATTCCAGCCGCCGCTGTTTACTCATTCTCGGCATTTTTACACTCCTATCTGTCGCCAAAGCGTTATGCTCCGGCAGACGGTCAAACTGTAAATCTCGGTATCATTTTCGGAGATTTTTTGCGCTGTACGCTCCACTTGGAGAACGGGTGGTATTGCGGTATGGGTAAGTCCCTTCGGCGCGTTCTGTGCGCTTTCGGGAGGGGCATTTGCTCCTTTTTGGATTTGAAAACAAATTGTATCTTTTTCGTGCGTTGTATTGTATTTCTCGTGCAGATGGCGTATAATAATAGTGCCAGTAGAAAGGGGATGATTTCATGGCTGGAACTACAACAAACATCAGCATCCGAATGGACAGCGACCTGAAAGCACAGGCTGACGCTTTGTTTTCGGAGCTTGGCATGAATCTCACAACGGCTTTCAATATTTTCGTGCGTCAATCGATCCGGGAGGGCGGGATTCCGTTTGAAATCTCCATCAATCAACCTAACAAGGAGACGATTGCCGCCATGCTGGAAGCGGAAAGGATTGCGAAAGACCCGTCTGTAAAGGGCTATAACGACCTTGACGAGCTTTTTGCCGATCTGAAAAAGTGAGAAAGACAAAGCTGACCGTCAAGCCGACCACGGCATTCAAGAAGGATTACAAGCTGGCAATCAAGCGCGGACTGCAAATTGAGCTTCTTGAAACCGTGATTGAAACGCTTGCAATGGGAAACACGCTGCCGCCTGAGAACAGAGATCATGACCTGACCGGCAACTGGCGTGGACACCGGGAGTGCCACATTCAGCCCGACTGGCTTCTGATCTACCGCGTTGAGGGCGATGTTCTGGTGCTGACACTTTCCAGAACCGGAACGCATAGCGATCTGTTCGGGAAATGAGCATTGTGCCGCATGGGGAAACCTGTGCGGCATTTTGCTTTTTACCGCTCCTGCTCATGGCTGTGTCCTCGCTTCGGCTGCGGCATCGCCATCTGATAGTTGCGCTGCATGGTCATCAGCTCATGCAGCCGGTCGCTTTTCTCGCGGTAATCGTTGTAGCACTCGTTTTTCTCTGAAATGAGAGATTGAATCTCCGCAACGACCTCTTTGCGTTTCGGAAGCTGCTTGGGTGCGCCCAGCTTGTCAAGCTGGCGCTTGGCAGCGTCGTTGATGATAAAATCCGCTTCGTGTGCGGCATAGAATTTCTGCCTGTCCTTTTCTTTGCGGATCGCACGATACTCCTTGATAACGGGATAGGTTTTGCGGTAATTGTCCATTGCTTCCAGCATTGCCTTTTTGTCCGTTACTTTGGCAGCGGCAGCGTCATAGCGGCTGCGTGCTTCCCGTGCTTCCGCACCGGCTGCATCAACAGCGGCGCTCAGCTTGTCCGGGGATAGAAGATCATGCTCCTGCAAGTACATGAAGGTTTTCGACCACGCCTTTAGATTGTGCATCGTCGCCCAGCGGTCATAGCCGATGCCCTTGCCCTCGGCGCGTTTTGCTTCACGGTCAACCATGCGTCCAACGGAGGAGGCTTGCGGTGCGCTCCACTTCGGGGCAGTCTTGCCGGAAGCACCCTCGTTTGAAGATAGGGTGCGGTCAAGCGGAATACCATCATTTAAGGTGAGGGTATTCTCAGGGCGCAGGGCGTTTTGCTCCAAAGCGGCAAGCACGGCGGCTTTGTCAAAGCTGTCGCCCAGCTTCCGCGCCGTAATGGGCTTTGTGCGGTCGGGTGTGAGATAGGAAAACCGCCCGCGGCTCTCCTTGACGGTCACGCCGTATTGCAGGAGCTTTTGCGTAAAATCCTCGACGGTGAACGATTCGTTCAGCGTTTTTCGGATAATCTGGCGCAGTTTCTCCTTGTCGGTTTCAAAGCGTGTCGGCTTGGTGGGCTTACCCTCTGCGGCAAGGGCGGCGTTTTCCTGATCCAGCGCAGCCTGTCCCTTTTTCCTCGCCCAATACTCGCGCTCGGTGACACGGTTTGCGCTGCCGTTCAGAAGGTCGATCTGATAAAGCCCGGCTTCGTGGCACAGCTCCATGACCTCGGATTTGAAATATTCCATCGCCGCATCGGTGCAGCGGTGCTTGCATCCAGCTTTTGTGTCCGCTGGTCTGTCCATATAGGGCAGCAGCGGCACATTTTCAATCCGCAGACTGTTGATGACGATATGCACATGGATGTTACCGGACTGGTTATGCCCGTCCGGGTGGGTGCAGACGATAGCCTGATGACCGGGAAACTGCTCCCGGCAAAACATCTCGCCAAGCTCCTGCGCCTTGTCCACGGTCAGCCCGTTGTCCGGGCCGTCCCGTGGGTCAAAGCTGATGATGTAATGGTGGCTCTTAACGTCCTCGCGCTTCTGATTCTTGCCATAGCGGAGGTTGGAGCGCATACAGGCAACGGCAAAATCTTCTTCGCCGCAGTTCAGCGTGGAAATGCGGTAATCCTCTCTCGGTACAAGCCGCCCCTGCTCGTCCAGCGTGGGCTTCATGGTAAACTCGTCGTGCGCAAAGGTCAGGTATTTTTCTGCGTCGCCGTAATTGGCGTTTTTAGAGCTGATATGTTTGAACGTTGCCAACGGCTTCACCTACCTTTTCCAGAACCTCAAACTTCAAGGCGGCGAGATTGGAAGCCGCCGCCCGTACCTCTGCCGCAAGCTGGGGATAGGGATTGTGCCAGTCATTGATAGCACGGGCGATCTGATTGAGGTTGTTTCCGATGCGCCCGTATTCGGCGGTCAGCTTCCCAAGCGCGGCAAGCAGCTCGTCGTTGACCGAGGAGACCGTGATGACGGGACGGATACTTGCACCCTGAATGGCTCTGCGGATAAACTCGGACTGGCTGATTCCGTAGGGCGCAAGGCGGGCAGCAAAGTCCGCGTATTCTTCCTCGGTCATGCGGGTCTTGACAACACGGCTGCGGTGGGGCGTGTCGTACCTTTTGCGGGGCATTGGCTTCATCTCCTTTCACTTATCGCCGTTTTCGGGGCAAATTTGCACCCTATTACCGGCTCAAACTCACGAGGGTTTTCCAAAACGGAAAGCCCTTTGCTTTATAACTTCTGCTTTCTCAGACTGCCTGACGTTCTCGGCACTCGCTTTACGCCCGCAATTTACTGATGCGGCCTTTCATCGGATGATCTGCGACGGTTGTTATCACGCTCGGACGATTCCGGATGGGGAGTAGCTGCCCTCTGCTGTCATCGCCCACCGGAAACGACCCGGCTTTCCCGAAGCTGACGTTTCTCGCTCGCTCCCATGCGGGAGGTCTTGGCGCGTCCTTCGGCTCGGCTATCACAGAGAGCTTGTTGCCTGAAAAAGCTATTCGGTTGTCAAGGAACACCGTGCCGCCGGGGTCAAACTGTTACCGGCTCCGGCACGGGAAGGGCTTTCCGGCTTGGAAGCCCCTCAATTTACAACGGACATTTTTTCTCGAAAACTTGGTACTGTCAGAGAAAAATTTCTGAAAACCTCTCCACCTTACTAAGTGAATCAGCCTCCGGTTTTGTCCCATGTTTTGCCCTTTCTACTTTTCAACGGACAGAAATCTGCCGTTTGTTGAGTATGCCGGTGAGAAAAATTCTTCTGTGCTGGCTGCGGGAGCTGGTTGCAGTTCGAGCGGTTTTCAAAACCTTGCGCGGCGATAGAGCTTGCAAAGCTCTGTCGCTGGGCGAGGTTGCCGCAGCCGTCAGGCTGCGTATAGCAGGGTTTGGGGAAGGCACTCCCCAACAAGATTCTGATGGGACAGAATGAGCGAAATGCGAAATCTGGCACCTCGGTAGAATCTTGCTCTCTGCTGCTCCAAACCTCCCTTCACTTTACAACGGACATTTCCTCGGCAAAAAGCAGGGTATGTATTTGTAAACATTTTGTGAACAAACTGCCGCCGCCCGCCGTTCGTCGCTGCAACTCTTTCTGCTTTTACGGTATCGCAGCAGCGATAGGATTGCGACATACCAACGGTAACATTGGCGTTACCATTAGCAACATTCGACCAGAGTGTTTTTCTTTCTCCCTACCCTTACTACAATCTCAAAAACGCTTTTTGGCCACTTCTGCAAATAAAGCGTTTGCGATAAACCGTCCTGTCCGCTTTTCACCACTACTACGGTCTGGCGTGGACGTTTTGGCAAAGTCCAGATAAAAAAGACAGCCGCTTTTTCTGCCGCTGCCTGTGTAACTTTTCTATGAACTCTATTGACTTTGAATGTCTAATCGTGTAGACTGTAATTACAGTCTACGATGGTAGACAAAAGGAGGCGTGCTTATGGAAACACCGAAGATCCACGAGGGCGAATATCGGTTTTGCCTGATCATGTGGGAGCATGCGCCGGTCACCGCCGCGCAGCTCGCCCGGCTTTGTCAGGAGCAGCTTGGCTGGAAGCGCACCACGACGTATACCGTGATCAAGCGGCTCGGGGAGCGCGGCGTTCTTAAAAACGAGGATGGCGTTGTCACCGCACTCGTTTCAAAGGATGAGGCGCAGGCGTATGAGATCGACGAGCTGGTAGAAAAGAAATTTGAAGGGTCGCTGCCCGCGTTCATCGCCGCCTTTACAAAGCGCCAGAATCTATCGAGCGATGAGCTTGACGAGGTGCAGCAGATGATCGACCGCATCCGAAGGGGGCAGTGAGATGACAGAACTTTTTCTGAGGATCGTCAATACGAGTATCTCCGCAGGCTGGGTCGTGCTGGCGGTTTTGCTGCTGCGGCTCTGCCTGAAAAGAGCGCCGAAATGGGCAAGCGTCCTGCTTTGGGGCATTGTCGCTGTGCGGATGGTTTTCCCGTTTTCGATTGAAAGTGTACTGAGCCTGATACCGAGCGCAGAAACAATCAGCCCGACCATTATGATGGAGCAGACACCTTCCGTCCAGACGGGTGTTCCTGCACTCAATCATGTTATCAACCCAGTAATCAGCGGCTCGTTCACGCCTGCACCGGGCGCAAGCGCAAATCCGCTGCAAATCTGGATCCCGGTTTTAACGGGGCTTTGGCTTTTCGGAATAGCAGCACTTTTCCTCTATTCTGCTGCGAGTTACTGGCGCTTGCGCCGCAAGGTCTGCGAAGCGGTGATCCTACGGGGCAACATCTATCAAAGCGAAAATGTCTGCTCTCCGTTTGTGCTGGGGGTCATCAAGCCCAAAATCTATCTCCCGTATCACATGGACAGCCGCGAGATGGACTACGTGATCGCGCATGAGCAGACACACATCCGGCGCAGGGATCATTGGTGGAAGCCACTCGGCTTTCTGCTGCTGACAATTCATTGGTTCAATCCGCTGATGTGGCTCAGCTATATCCTGCTGTGCCGGGACATCGAGCTTGCCTGCGATGAAAAGGTGATCAGGGGAATGGGCAATGCGCAAAGAGCCGATTATACACAGGCGCTTGTGGCGTGCAGCATCAGCCGCCGCAGCATTGCGGCGTGTCCGCTCGCGTTTGGTGAGGTGGGCGTCAAGGAGCGAGTAAAGTCCGTGATGCACTACAAAAAGCCTGCGTTCTGGATCGTTTTGGCGTCTGTGGTCATTTGCGCTGTGGTCGCTGTCTGCTTTTTGACAGACCCGGTCGGATTCCGATTTGACGCGGACGCCACGCCCATTGTTTCTGCAAATCACTTTGATATGAGAAATGCGGACGAGCCGGTCGTTACGGAGATGAATCAGGCGCAGATCGAGGAGTTGAGCTCCCGGCTGGCTGGTTTAAAAAGCAGCAGGCGCAGCGACCGATTTGCAGGACTGACGCCGGGATATCAGATCAGTGCGCGGCTGCAAGATGGAAGTTATATCCGGATCAGCGGATATAACCTTTCGGATGATACGATGGTGGACGTTGAGCAAGGCGGCAAGCGGTATGCGGTGTCGGACAGGGAGTTTCAGGAGTATCTGAGCCGCATCTGCGCCGGTGGAGATGTTTCTGCGGCAATCGACTTGCAGCCGCTTCGTGCGCAGTATCCGGAATACTTCGATCTGGATGCGTCCACAGGACTGGATGTCTATGTCTGGCAGATGTCTCCGGGCAGTTATTACTTTGGCTTGCTTCCGCATACGGCATCTCCAAGAGACAGCACCGCACAGGAACTGCTGGCGCTTCGCGGTGCAAGTAGTGAGCAAATGCGGTATATCCTTGCCGCGTATGCGCTCGATCCGGATGATATCCACGTCATTCCGTGGCAAAATCCTATTTCCAGCTATATCCCGGAGTGCTGGATCGTCACGGAAAACGGAGAAAGTCCGGAGGAAAAACAGGCGCAGTACATAGAAACGGTCAGAGCCATGCTTTTGGGAGATGGAGACGCGCCGACACTCGACGACTACCCGATCTACGATTCCATCGTTTTCGATGTGGACGGGGACGGGATAGATGAGCTCTGCGTTCTCGGCTATGGCCGGACGTCCGGCATTTTCACCTTCACATTCCGCGCCGCAGAGATTGGGGCAGAGACGCTGAAATACGATACGCCATTCTGGACGGAATGGTATGATTTGTCCTTTAACCGTGGGGACGACGGCGTTGTCCGTGTGCAGGGGGTTGACCAGAAGGATCCTCCGCAGACGCACCTGTTTGATATTGCCATCGTTGACGGCAGCATACAGCTAACCGAGGACGGGCAGAGTATTTCGCGCTATTAAGATCCTCCCCATGATGCAATTTCATACTTCGGCCATTCTATTCTGCCACAAATGAGCTGACCATCGTTGTAATAGCGAGGACTTGAAAGTCCTCGCTATTAGCATACATCGTCATGGAGGTTGTTGCGGTCAATCAGCAGCTGAATCAGTTCCAGGCACATCACGAACGTCAGGATGATTCCCGCTATGGGGACAACGACATTCTCTGACAGCGTGCGAATCATCTGGAAAATGCTGCTGTTCCATGCCTGCGGTGTCGTACCGACGGTCGCCGCGACTTCGCCCACACGGGTATTGATCGAATCAAATAAGCCGGACAGATTGCTCATAATGCCGCTGACCAGCAGCCCCTTCAGCCATTCGGTAATCTTGTCCCAGATGAAGTTCAATGGGCATCCCTCCTCGAAATGCACAAATGATGCGTTGCCTTTTCTCCGTGTCTGAAAAAAGGCAGAAAAATAGCCAGAGCTGATTGTTTATCAGTTCTGGCCGCCGAAAAGTACAGGCTCGTGCGCGTGCATTTTCCAAGTGTTAACCAATATAGTTCGTTTTCAAAACTGTTTTGATCTGTTCAGCGGTTACGCCCCTTATCCTCAGTGACTTTAGTTCTGTTTCCGTTACATCAAAGGCGTCAATAAACGTGACCATATCGTTCCTGATCTCATCGGGTAAGCTGACTGGCTTTAGTATCAGTTCAGATGCCAGACGAATGATATCATTTCGGTGCTTTTTGATGTCTGCTGAATCCGTTCCAACCTTGTCACGGAGATCAAGCCATGCTTTTGCCTTGAAGGGAATCAGCCACTCAGGACGCAAGATGGACAGCCCATTGATCACATTCCGTCCATTCAGCAGAGCTTGATAGTAAGCGTCATTCAGCAGAATCGCTGAAAGACTTGAAACGCTGTCATCTATATGGATAGGCGTTAAACCTGCACCTTCGTTCAGCAGCCAGTCAGTACGGGAAAACAGTTCGATCATCTTTGGAAAGCGTGAATCGGCTGGTTTGTCAAAACGGAAGAATTGAGGTTTGCCATTGCTACGGGCTCGATTTTGATAACCGCCATCACGGATAAACTGCCAGAAGCGCGTACCAAAGGAAGCGGTAAGTGCTTCGACAATTAACACCATGTCCAGGTCTTTTGTGACTCGAAAAGCAGCGTCCTGTTCCTCAAACGAGATGCTGCACGCGGCACCGCCGATAAGAACATACTGATCGGCGTATCCATGAAAGTACTCATGAAAAACATCAAGCCCTTTTACCATACGTATTCCTCCAACATTTCGTTCAATGATGTTTCTACGCGGGGATCTGTTTTATCTTCTTCCGTCAGCATCAGCGCGGCAGAGAGTGGGTCGATGGCATTGTGATTGCCAAACGGCAATAGATAGCCAACTTCATGCGCAACGCATACCGGCTGTTCTATCTGTGGCACTTGCTTCCATGCGTTGGGATTCAGTTCCTGTATTTGCACTTTTTCAAAAGCTACAGTCGGATAAGGATTATCTGTCAACATAGAATATTCTGCCAGTGCGGAAAGACCGCTCAGAGGCAGGTCAGCTTGTGGAATCTCAGCCAGTCGGAATTCCTTAATGATAGGATTCCGCAGGACAGGCTGAATGATCTGCCACATAGCACGCTTATCAGGAGCAGCATACAGCTTTCTTGCTCGATTCTTTACCTGCAAAATGGGCAATTCCAGCACTTCAATTTCGTCAAAGCAGCGGCTAATCGTCATTTTTGACACGCCCAACGCTTCGGCAGCCTGTGTGACGGTTGTCCCGTTCCACACTTCATACAGCGCCTTCAAAAGAAGTTTTTGTGTCATGAAAGAAATTTGGGAGCAGGGGTTCAACTGGCGCTCATCGCAAGAATTCAGCAGCACACCCATGAAAGGCAAATACAGTTGATGATTTTCCCACACAAAAGCGATACCTTCCCTCAGCAGGCTTTCTTTGGCATAATAGCTGAGCGTATGCAGATACAAAGCACAGGGCATCCCGGTGAGACGTTCTGTCTGCTTACAACACTTGCGCAAATCCGGCAACGCCATGGTTTCCAGAGGTTCAATCAGCAGACACGCCTGTTTATCTATGTTCAGAACATGAAGCCGGACAGTGCTGCGATAAATCAGCGGCAGCTTTGCAATATCATCATAGGCTGTCAGCTGCACTTCACGGTGAAGCACCTTTTCAAGATACGCTTGCATTTCCATCGCCGCACCTCCTCGAAAGTCTTTTTGAATTGTAACACATTTTGAGTTACAAGTCAAATTGTTTCATGGGAAAGCTCGCGTTAAACATTACCCTTTCCCGCGGCGTTCCTTCTTACCCAAAGAAGCCGGAGAGCAGCGGCACTAGCGTGGTGCCAATCAGCGCGACACCGCCGCCAGCCATGAGCTGTTTTATCCCCAATTAGGTGTAAAACTCTGC
>ERZ791903.495-NODE-495-length-53182-cov-9.847272_pt1 | contig 53182 bp, 83 predicted proteins | sample MGYA00510148_ERZ791903 | MGnify/ENA primary metagenome ERZ791903 (study PRJEB30046, sample SAMN00792080) | human gut metagenome | study: EMG produced TPA metagenomics assembly of the A metagenome-wide association study of gut microbiota in type 2...
GTCGGCGGCTTTTTTCGCAGCGTCGGCTAAATCGTATGCTTCGTCTGCTCTTTTTAAATCGTGGTTACCGCCGAGAGCATCCCATTGTGCGCCGTCCCATGCTACATTGTCCCCCGCTTTAATACCGTGGTCGGGGTCTGCCGTTTCAACGTTCCACACGTCGCCTACTTTCTGGCCTGTAGTTGGTAAATCTGCGTAAGTCGCAACACTGCCTTTATATTGATATACCGTTGTTAATCCGAGTTGTTTCGCGGTTACTTTGTGCGGGTTATTGAAGTCAGCTTCATGTGTAGCAAGGTTATTCGCTACAGTAGTTATTTTTTTGGTTAAGTCTGTAGTAGTTCCGTCAATATCTGCTTTTGTAGCCAGTTTATACCATTCTGACCAACTACTAACAGTAGCAGGGTCACTATTTTCTACGATTTGCCCGAAACGGTTATAAATCGCTCCTGTCGTTTCACTCACCCATAGCTGTTTACATACGCTGTCATTATAATCGTTATCAACGTTTAAAAAGCCCGGGTTTGTTTCGGGCGCGTTAGGGTTATTAGAAGCTTGTAAATACCAGCGGCGAACATCAACTAATGTGTTTACATCTGTCGCTTCTGTCACGTTATTATAATAGTTTAAAACGCTTAACTGCTCAATTTTTGTCAATGCGTTCTCTGCTTTTGTTAACGCATTTGTAGCGTCATTAGCTGCGCTGTTAGCGGCTTCTTGTGCAGCGTCAGCAGTATTTTGCGCAGCGTCGGCGGCTTTTTTCGCAGCGTCGGCTAAATCGTATGCTTCGTCTGCTCTTTTTTGCGCTGCTGCTGCGGCTGTAGCGGCAGCAGTTCCAACGCTTAAAGCATTGTTTGCAATACTCAATGCAGTATCAGCGGTTTGTTGCGCTGTTTGAGCTGCGGCAAGTGCATTGTTTGCCGTTTCCAGTGCAGCCAGTGCAATATTATAAGCCTGTTGTGCTATTTTTAACGCTTCATCTGCGACTTGTTCCGTTGCATATGCTACGTTGCCTATATCGTTAATAGCGTCCTCTGTTTGTTGCTGAAAATATAAACCGGGCAATGCACCTTCTATCGGCAGGTATTTGAATTTATAGTATTCTCTGTTTAATATTTTGTTATTTATGTCATCTAATAACCTAGCATTTCTTATACGGGTTGAGTTGACTATATTGTTAATATCCATTTTTTCACCCCTTTGTTAATCGCTTATTAATGGTAGCCAGCGCACATACTCCGCGCCACTCACTAAATAGCTAGCACCTTTTGGTACTGGAAAAGATATTGAACAGCTTCCTTGTCCGTATTTACTTCTACCTGCGGTATACATTACTTCTAAACCGTTTATATAGCCAGTAATCCCAGTATTCGAATAACTTTTTGCAGTTATAATTCCGTCTGTTGTAGCAGTGCCACTTGATGAAACACTTGAATAACTGCCGAAATGTGTTGCCACAGGTTTGGGTATCTCTCCAATGGATATGTCTATCTTATCTTGTACTTGTTCAGGTGTGATACCGCCTATATATGGCAAAAGCTCTTGCCAGTATGTTGTATCAATGCCCGGAGTTTTTAGCCCTGCCGCCGTATCTACGCCATTAGCAAGAATGCACATATAAAGCTTGTTGTTGTGATTTACTAGGCAGTTTGCAGAATACTGTAAAGTCTTCTTGTAAGTCATTAAACCGCCGCTTTGCTGCCAGTAGGCAAAAGCAGATAACATATAAAGAATACCGTTAAAGTCCGCCCGTGTCGGGGCTATGCCTCCTGCCTTAATTGGGACTTGCGTTATAGCAGGGAAGCCGTTCGTCTGTGACGCTAATCCCGTTGTTTCGTTATTCGTTGCCGGAATGATGTTTTTTGTCCCTTCGTTTGCAAAGGGTCTTTCAAATAAATACAATGGTTCATGAACTACTGGTATAGCCATTTCAACACTTCCTTTTTTCTTTATTCTATAGATTGGGGTACGGGTCAAAGACGCCATTATTGAATGGTTGAAGCAGGCTGCCGTTAAAACCAAACGTATTATCGGTATCAATCATTACCAGCGACCAGCCTACGCCTGCGCCTACTATTAAATTCGCGCCTATCCTAAATACGGCAAGCTGAACATCTGTTAAATACATTGTGAATACGAAGCGAACGTGCATGGGATAGTTATTGTAAAACGTCCCGTCCTCTCTTTGCTTTTCGTCGATAACGTTGAATACAACGCCGCCCAGCTCCGGGAAAAGCTTGTTCAGCATATAGTTAAGCGTTGCAAGGCTTGCGTCGGTGATGTTAGCTAACGCTTTATAGTAAAGCAGTGAGCGGTATTCATCATCTTCTAACGTGAATTTTTTCCCGTTAATAGGGTCTGTTATCGTTCTGCCAATAACAAGGATTTCGCCCCATGTATCAAGCCCGACGCCATTAGCCGTCGCTATATTAAATATGTTATCATAAAAAACTAGCATATCTTTACTAGGGTCGATATTCGCGCGAAAATCATCTAAAATCTGATAAATAGTTGTGCTGCTACCGTATTGACTTTGGATATACGGTTGTAGTTCAACACGTATATTGTCGCACTCGCGCACATCTTCTTGCCCCCTAAAGTCCATATTTAAGCCCCCTTAATCTAGTACAGTAATCGTGATATTGCTTTCGCTCATTACTGGTATCTGATTAGCTGGAATATCAACGCTATCAGTCCATTCTGACCCGCTAGGGTATGATATCTCAATATTTTCAAGGTTATCTACACCGACGTCAACTATATCGGCGTAGAAGCGGCTTGCGTAAATCGTCTGTGCCATTTTCGCGCGTCCGTATTTATTTAATTCGCCGTTGAAGTTTTGAAGAACAACTTTTTTAATTTGTTCTTCGTAATTGGTCGGAAGCGTCGAAGTTTTCCTTATCTTTACAGACAGCGCGAATGTTGTTGTTGTCGGTATCTCAATGTAGTAAACGAATTCATTGCCTTTTTCATCTACATAAGCGATTTTTGTGTTTCCCGAAATTCCACAGCCGCCGTCAATTTTTTCGTGAATCGTTTTGGCTATACTCTCTATGTTCCCGCCATAGACGCTACAGTAAATGCTATGCGGGGGCAGTGTGACGCCGTAAAGCACTTTGTCCGTGTCACCGCGGTTTTCTAAAACCGATACGGCTACTACGTCGGAAAGGTTAGCTAGTGCGCCCTCAACCGCCGACGCTATGCCGTGGGCGTTCTGTGCTACGCTGGCACGTCTGCGCTGCTCAAATTCTGCCTGCGTTTCGCTGTTTTGTCCGGTGACGCCTGCGGCTAGATTTGTTATGCTGTCCCAGCCGGGAACAACGGTAACTATCTTCGTAAGCTGCCCTACGCCTATTTCAATAGCCCCACGCTGGCTACAGCGGAAAATAGCTGTAGCTGTTCCGTCCTCTCCTATGGTCGTTACTGTGACGTTCGTATATGTGTATCCCTTTTGGTCTTGGACTATAGCTCCATAGGGTATAACTGTGCCGTATGCGCCTTTGATGTTGCCCGTAACAAGGGTTGCTATGGCTATATGGCGTTCAATGAAGTAAATGCCTGCTAGTGCGTCCTGCCATATTCCAAGCGCGGTTTTTGGATTGAACATATTCGCAAGATAAAGAATCTCACTATCTTTCCTGTTAATTAATACCGCCTGTCCGTCAATGAGCTGCCCCGCAGGTGTTTCGGGGGCTGTGTCAAGCAATGGCTTATCGGGGTCTGTCGCAAACGCTTTTTGCCATTGGGTTACAAGGTTAGCCCGTATCGCTGCCGTTCCGCTCGATATAAGCCCCGTATCCGGGTTGAATGTTATCATTGTTAATCCCCCTTAATCGTTTAATCTAAATGGATTGATATGAAAAGCGATCATAGATTGCCCCGCAGTCCCCTTGAATTTCCAGCCTAAATAAATTCGCAGATAAAACCATTTGCAATATTTTTTTGTGTAAAATATGCTCCATGTTTTATTTAAAAATATTCGATTATCGTTAACGACAGCGATATAGCATTTGTCGTTTTCAGCATAGTTATAGTCAACGTATGTTTTTACCTTATCAGCTAATACATAACGCCCGCAAACCTCATAAGAAAAGCCATAAGCAGTATTTCTGTAAAGCCAAACATTTCGGCAAATATAACGCTGAATTTTTTCCCATATAGTAAAATTCGGGTCTAATATCTCTACGTATCCCGGCTTCATGGCGTATTTATTTTTGAATTCAGGGGTGTATTTATAATGCTTGTCAAAGTCATATCTAAACAGCTTTGGAACGCCGCTGTTAATCGTATGCGGTATGTCGATACAGTTATCGTATGTCTGCCACCAGCGCAGGCTATATGGCAGCTCTCCGTATTCATTTGAAAATAACACTACAATAGGATTAGTGACATAGCATATCAACGTAAATAGAATATCTAATATTAGATAAAAAATGTAAGTCATGTTTTCGCTCCTTAAAAATCAATTTGAACGTTTTCGCTTTCCAAGACTGTCGCTTGTACTTCACCGCCCATGACACGCCCGCTTTCATCAAATGTTAAGTCAACTTCTGCGCCTGTTACTCCGTTCACATTCAGAACGGTTTCACGTATGCGAGTTCGCAGGATAGGGGCGGCAATCGCAGGGGCTTTGCCCAGCTCGATTTCAAAATGTGGAATCCCGCGCGTTTGTGCTAAATAAGCGTCGTTTTTGAACAGCCTGACTGCGTTCGCCGCATTCTGTGCTATAGCATATGCGCCGGATACTAACGCTATCTGTCCGCTTGCGTCACTAAATATATCCCACTTGTCATTAAGGTATAGCGTACGCCCTATATCGCCGGGCGTAAAATACGGGTTCATTTCAATTCCATATTTACCTGTGACGTAAATAGGTTCTTGGATATTGGGCGGCTTTGGCGGTTTCGGTTTATCTTTAGCTTTAACTTCAATCTGATACGTATTATCAATATCTATTGAGCCTGTAAGTGGTTCAAACGTGTATATCTGCGTTATAGGTTGTAAGTTAACTCCCACAACGCGCATTGTTTCACCTTTGATATAGCTGCTTTCATCAGATTTAGACGTAACATAACCTTTTATAGTCGGATATGCTTCGTCTGCTCTGTTTTGCGCTGCTGACGAAAAATCCGCTTCGTTTGGGCTGGACGTAACAAACGCTTTTAATTCAACAACTTCTGCCATGTTTACACCCCCTAACTTTTTCTAAAATAACTGGTTTCTTGTGCTTTAGAGTTTTTTTGTGACTTCTTATTCATTCTTTCGTATATTTTAGGCAAGCATTCTTTACATATATAATAAGTCTTATGATATGCGGGCATTTCAAAAGCCCACTCAATAGGCTTTATCTTACCGCACGAAGTACATTGATGTATCATTTTAGCAATTCCCCTTTTTAAGCGCAGCTTCAACCTCTTTGATATGTAACTGGTTTTCGTTTCGGATTTCTAAAACGGATAATTTAGTAATGCAATCTATACATATACCGAATTTGTTATTAAAGTAGTAGTAACCAGTAAGCAAAGGCTTATTGCAGCGGCAGCAAATTCTATCTATATCCATTTTATCACACCTTAACTTTTGATATTTAAATTGAATCAAGTAATATTAAGTAATCTGCATTCGCATGAAAAACAGTATCTTCTAATATTGGCAAAAACCTATCATCTTGCACTGTTATTTCATATACCGTTTCCGCATACAAATTCACAGGAACGCCAACGGTAGAATTTACTTTTGCATAGTAAGTTAATTCTTCTGTTTTAAAATCTGATATCTTAAAAGTTACAGGTAGGTCTATAATTCCCGGCTGATAATCAGGGCATTTCAGATAAAAATTTATAGTTACTACAGCGGGTATGCCCCCCCGAATTTGCAATCAATAATCTGCGGTTAAACATTAGCTTGTCAACTCCGTTTCAGTAAAGCTAAAATTTAATAAATTCTGCGGGTATAAATCGCCTACTTGTGCGCCGGGCTTTATTGCTACAATAAAAAACAAGCAGCTATTTACAGAGGTTATTTTATTTTTAGAATTTATAGCAAGAGGATTGTTTGGCGATATCGCAGCGTATATATTACTTCCGTCTAAAGCCTGCAAGAGTGCTGTTTCATCTTGAAACAATACTGGTCTATCTTGGCTTTGCTGTGTTCCTATCGCGGATATAATAATCGTACTGGACTGATACCCCGCTGTTAATGTTCCGCTAGATATTTCAAAGCCTGCCTCTGTTCTTAAATATAACGGGAATCCGATTAAAGGGCAAAAATTCGCAACACCTACTGTTGAGGTTGGGTACGAGATGATATCTGTAAATGTATTTACAGTGCCTAAACTAAAAGGACTGCCTATGTCGACTTCTTCACCGTCCGCTGCTCCTATAGTGCCACCAGTGTACCAGTGTAAATGATTTGCCATTTTTTACACTTCCTTTCTATTCTATACTATGAATTAAATCTATAACATAGGCATAAATTTTTATTGAAGTATCTACCGTAGCCCCGTCACTTGCTGTTGCGTAAAAAGTAAAGGTTAATTCTTGATTGACATCCGAAACTGTTTTTAATACGGTTTCAAAATACCCCCCTGTTAAACCTATCGTTTGCGTAATTGAGTTGTTGAATGAAGTTATACGGCATTTAGTAAATTTATCGGCATTAACTCCAACTAAAACCTGTCTATAACTTTCTCCCGCGTCTGCTCTGATATACACCTTAACGCTTTTGCTTGCTGCCGTGCTACCCGACGGGAAAAGCCCTGTAGCTGTGATAGGATTTATTGATGTAACTTCTGTACCGTCTTTTTGCCCTGTTGTCCCGTCTATATAGAATCTAATCATTTTCTAGCCCTCTTTCTACCTTTTTTATCGCACAATCAATAATGTTTTTTAAATCAATAAATATATTTGTGTTGCAGTCAGGTGCGCAAGACATTTCTGCTTCTATCGCTGTCATACATTCATTTAACAGCTTTTCTACGACTTTTTTGTCATAAGTTATACTTAATGCCGTTTTTCTAAATTCTTGGCAGTATATATCTAGCTTGCCTGTTATTTCTTTATCATTGTCAGGAATATCGATTTTTATCGCCTTAATATAAGCGTTGCCGCTTAACATCAACAGTTCATCCTCACATTTTAGTATAATCATTTTATCAGCTCCTACCCCTCTGTTAATACTGTTTCAACATATTTTAGCAAAAATCTATTTAATACGGTTTGTCCGAATTCTGCACCTTCCGGAATATTCGAACGTACATAGAATAATGTGTTTGTATCTCCTATATTTGCGAATTCTAACTTTTGACCCCACGTGTTCCCGTCCTTAGATATCTGTAACCATTCAGGATTACTGCCGATAATAGAAAGCGAAACGTTATAAACATTAGTCGTTAACGCCGCCCGCAGCGCATAAGGCACGACGTTGCCTAACTCGCCTTTTTCCCCTGTGTACTTCAAGATATCGCCTGTAGTGATTAGTGTTCCGTTTGTTCCGCCGGATGTAACACTGCCGTTATAAATGCTTAATTGCGCCATAAATAAGCCCCCTTTTATTTTTTATTTAACTATGTTATAATTTTAGCGTAGCATAGTCATATCCCTTATATTTTTCATTCGACAAAACCTCTGCAAAATTAGCAATCGGCAACGGTTGCTTTTTTTGCGTCCTGCTGCTATAATGTAGACATTCACAGTCAGCGGTGATTGCTGGTAACTAAAAGGGTCACAGAAGCGCAAATGCAACGCACATTTGCGTTTTTCTGTTTTATATGATAGAATAAATCCGGTACATATCAGGTTTATCTCCCCAACGATAAAGCTGGTAGTAAAAAAGCCCTGCGGGGCTTTTTTTATTTTTGTTTACATTATACCATATATGTGCTATAATAAATATGGTACAAAATTAAACCGCCTTTTTATCATGTGACGCAAAACAAGTTAAAAAGCAGCAGACAAAAGCAAAGTTAACGCTTTGCTTTTTCTGTTTTTATGCTATAATATTTATGTGGCGTCAGCTCTCCTGTTGAATTAAAATAAAAGAAGCAATCATAAAAGGTTGCTTTTTTGCGTCCGGCTGCTATAATTAAATATGCAGAAGCTGCCCCTTCTCACAATTCTTTTTAAACAAAAAAACACCCTGCTAAAAAGCAGGGTGTTTTTTTACTTCGTCACTTGTGCTAATCCTGCGCCGATAATTAAAAAGCAAACGCAGAAAAAGACGAAATTCATAATTAAGCCGTTTTCTTTTAGAACACTAAAAAACTTATCCATGATATACCCCCTCTCTTGAACGCTGTTTAGGTTGCAGCGTTTTATTTTTGCTTGTATATAGTAATTGTCCTAAAAGTATTTTGAAGCGATTACAGGGCAAATATGAGTGTCATTCTTTTCCTGTTGACCCAAAACCGCCCTTGCGGACTTCGTTTGTATCGTCGCTGTCGCATACAGCATATTTAACAAAAATCCCTTGCATAATTCGTTCGCCTTTTTTAAAGCTCACGATTTCATCACTGTTATTTTGTAGGCAAATACCTATATTGCCGTCGTTGTCGGGATTGGAAAAATAATCGGCGTCAATAATTCCTGTCCCATTCGCTAGTGTTACATGATGTTTAATGCCTATTGAGCTGCGAATATATAGCATTAACACTTCATCATCAGGCATAGACGCTTTAACGTTGGTGGGAATAATAGCCGATACGCTGCGGGGATTTAAGCGCACATCACAGGGTAGCACGAAGTCATAACCTGCGCTTTTTGCTGTTTTCCTTTTCGGCAGCACTGTATCGGCAGGGGCATTTTTTACGGGGTAAAATTTGCGGGAAACTTTTTCTTCTTCTAAAATTCCGAATTTTACCGGGGCTTCAATCTGATTAGAATTTTCCATGTTATCACCTTTAAATATTTTATTTATTTTGTTTTGCAAAAGTTTGCTCGGATTATCTACGATGATTTTTTCACCATTCGTTAATCTAATAATAACTTTTATCACGTTATTTTTCAAGTTTCGCGTTTCGGTAACGTTAGTTATGCTTCTTATTTGATTAATGTTTTGAATTATTTTTAAAGCTCTGTTCTCTGCTTTTATCTGCTCTCGGTAGGATTGTTTAAATTGGTTATCAAAAAAAGATTTAAAATTATTGCCGCTAGATGTTTGGTCAATAACTTTTTGGATCGATATATAGTCTTTTGGTATTCGGCATTTCGTGATTATTTCCTCGGCTGCTTTTGCAGCTTCTATATCACTGCTATATTTACAACATTTTCCTCTCAATAAGCAACACCGCGGTTTAAGCTTGCTGTTTTGTTTAACTATTTCGCCCATGTAATACCCTTTTGTTTCGATTTCAATATAATAAAAACTCACAACTTCAACTCCTTTGATATGTCACATAACTTTGTACGCTTTCAAGTTTTTCATCTGTTATACCTTCTATCTCTGATGATTAAATCCATATCTAGGCTATCCAGCAGCTTTATTAAATCGTTAATGTTGACAAAACCTCTTTTAAAACGGTCGTGTAAGCCTGTTTCATTGATATTCATTTCTGCTGCAACTTCTTTTAAATACCTCTTGTCCCTGCGTACCAGCCTTTTGACCCATGCTTTAAACGCTACCGGGTCAGCTAATTTCTCGGCAGCGTTCCATTCTTTCAGTGTTGGTTTTTCAAACTTCACTTTATCACCTGCCTACTTTCTTTTTTAAATAGCAATCCATTTTTTGTTGTCGATTTTTTCTCCCCATTCTACCGCTTGATATCCAACCACGTAAGCGCACTTTTTAGCTATTTTCTTTGCAGCATTTAAAGCGCGCTTTTCGGTTGAGTACCATTTTATAAATTCAACTTTGGTATTGTCCGGGGCAAAGCACCCCACGGGCGATAATTCAAAGGCAACTTGCTTTACATTTCCGAAATAATAATATCCTCGTTCGCGTTTATAAAAATCGTTTATGAAAGCTATCGCAAACATATCCTACCTCTTTTTTACTTCCTTTTGCAATAATTTTTGTAAAGCTATTTCGGCGCCATGCCTTGTATTAAATGTTTCTGAAATTGCCATTATAAAACTTTTGGTAACGAATCCCTTTAACTCTTTTGGGACTGGAATTTCTTTCATAACACTATAATGCGTTTTTCCGTCTATAGCATAGCGGGCTTCCGTTTTCATAATGCTATATTTTTTCATTATTAAGTGTTTATTCATATGTTTCTACTCCTAGCGTTTCTGCATATGCTTTAGCGGCTTTTAATGTATCGAATGCCTTAATAAATGTATCGTTGTCATATAGTTCCCAGCCATTTTTGGGGACTTTAAAACTCCTATTTTGTATCCATAAATTACTGTTACTACTATAATCGTGAGGAAAAAGAGTATGCGGCATTCTGCCGTTGTACAAATACTTTCTTTGCCATTTTAATTTTTTCATAATACTGCCCCTTTATTTTTGTTTTTTCTTACCTCTTGTCTATATTATAGCCCCCCTTTGTCCTGTTGTCAAGTCTTTTTTAATCACAAAATAAAAAGCAGGGCGTTTGCCCTGCTTACTGGTATTAATGGGGTAGTTTTTTATAACATTCTATGCACAGAAGCCCTTTTTCCTGCTGCCTTTTCCCGCATTGAGTGCATAGCCCGGCAGCTTTGAGTTTTTCCCGCCGCTGCTTTGCATATTCAAGCCGCTGCGCCTTGTGTGCGTGATAGTAGGCATAATAATACTTTTCGCACTCTTTACAATGCAGCTTGCCTGCTACAGCTTTACGCTTATAACATCTTGGGCAGTATCCTTCCGCTTTCAATTCCTCACGGTAGGCTTTCGCCTTTTCTGCTTTATTCATGTCAATTCACTTCACTTTGTTTTTTCTTAATAATCTAAAACGTTTGGAGTTACGCCGTTTATGCTTGCAGAGTAGGACATTATAATCTGAATATTCGTAGTAGATGCACCCTCTATTGCATCTCCTGCATATGAACTTACCCATTGCTTAAAATCAGAAGAACTATTATACCTGTATACTTGTACCTCCCAATATTCAGGTTCGGGTATAATTCCTTCTTCTACAGTAGTCCAACGCATATTATAAGTTTTACCGCCTGTTACACCAATATATCTAGGCAGATTAGGGTCAACAAACTCATTTACATAGGTATTTTCTGTTGTGATTTTTAAAACTTTCACACCTGGCGGGATAGTGATAGTAAAAGCATTTACAGTGCTACCCTTCCACAATACAGTTTCCTTTGTTGGCAGCGGGGGTTCAGATGTCCCCCCCGGATATACTAGTAAACGTCTATTAAACATATTCGTACCACCTTTTTTATTGGTCTATTAATTGAATATCTACTGTTTGCCCGTTCCTTCTGTCAAAGTAATCTATTACCGTAGTATCCTCGAGCATTTCGAGGGAATAATAGGTAACACCACCATTATAAATAACGGTATTAAGCGTATACATAGAATCAGCCACATAGATTGTTATTTGACTTATAGAACTCCGGGTATCTCCTGTTAACGCTACTGTTAACGTGTTTGCCGTATACATACCTGTCGTTGTATCCATTATCGCGTCTATTCCAACTTTTTCTATTGTGTGCTGCATAAATTGAGCCGGGCTTATCCCGCCAAAATCATTTTTAAAAAATCCCGATTGATAAAAACCCATTTCGACGTCGTAGTTTTGCCCTATAGTTAATTTAAAATCATAGTTAACGAGGGGGGATAAAATAACATACTCTGTTTCATATTCGACGTCTGTGGGAATAATCCATTTCCCTGTAGCCGCATTATATCCTGCCGCCGTTATCGTATAAGATATTTCTGTTCCTGTCGGCACTCCATAGAAAACGGCTATTCCTTTATTATCAGTATTAGCTAAATTGCTTTCACCGTTGTAAGTCAGCTCCACTCTTGCTGACCGAACGTGATCGCCGTCGGGCGTGTCTACATGGATTTCAAGCATAGAATAAGTTTGCTGCTCCCCCCCGAATCTATTAATAAACGCCTGTTGAACATAGTTATCCTCCTATCACGCTATACTTGCTGTTATAGGCAACTTTTCAATCTCTCTATTATATCCGCAATACAATACGTTGCAGGGAAACATAAATAAACCAGAACTAACGGCAGCTCGAAGAATATCATCATTAAAATAAACTAATCCGTTCGCTGTATCTAAATACTTTCCGTTATTTACATTGGTTAGCCGTAATGTCCCGCGTGCGTTACTAGCAAGGTCAGCCCAATTAAAGTAATCAACTCTATATTGCTGTCCTGCTGCCACGGCAACAACTTGCCGAAATAGTCGGCTATATGTGGCATTCATTGTACTACGCGGATACCAGTATAACCCTAATCGCGTCACATTTTCGGGAATGGTAAATGTCGGCATATATTCCACTCGATTTTGAGCGTTATATTGATTTCGTGACGGAACAAAACAAGCGGTAGGAACATCAACGGGAACAGGAATATCCCCCCCTGATGTGGCTTGAAGTAATCTTCTATTAAACATTTTATCACTTCCTTAAAATTCAGAATAAATCATATAGCAAATACCAATGATAGCCCACGTTATCGCACCCATAAATATCGCTTCCACGTCAACGCCTGCCTTTCTTTTGTTGCAGCGTTTTTCTCGCCATAACTGCCCATTCGTGACTTGACCAAACTAGACAGGTTGGGCAAATATTTACGTCAAGCCGCCCGTAAGTAAAGCTTTTGCAGGCGTCCGCTGAATATTCTTCATTGCATAGATTGCACTTAATTTTCCCGTTTCCCATTTCAAAACCTCTCTTAGTTTGTATGCTAAATTTGCTGGTATAAATGCGGTAAAATACGGTATTTTATCGCTAAATTATTTATGTAGTTTAAATGTCAAAAACAGCGTTTTTGGCTATCTCTTTTTTTGAGATATCAAATTTACCCATTTTTGATGTTTTGCTTTATTTAGGTGTGCCAGTATTACTATTGCCGCTTTCAACATTTCCGTGAACGTGGTCGGCAAAGCTAATACCTTTGATTGTCGCATTGTCGATAACATCAAGCCGCTGCTGCACGGTTGTGTTACCTGTAACGGTCAGATTGCCATTTATGGTAGTGTTACTGTTAATGGTCGTCTGACTGGTGTTAACTGTGACGTGCTGCGGGGCTGTGACGATAACATTGCCGTCCGGTAGAATCTGAATGTAGCAGGTCGGCTGCTGGTTTAAAAATCCGCCGATAAAAAAGCCGTCTGAAATATCAAAGTTCCTAAAGCTACCGGGCTGGACTGGTTCAGGTGTTCCGTTAACAACGTTGGATACGTCCCGCTGACAGAATACCGCAAGTCCAATATCACCCGGTACAGGGTCGCAAACTAATGCCGCTGCGCCGCCCTGTATTCTGCAATAGGGTAAATTATAAAGCGGGGCTGGATTTATGGCGTTGTTTTTGGCGTCTAGGGCAACTATTAAGGGCAGTACATCAACTCGCCCTGTGGGGCTTATTCCGTCGCTGTAAACAGCTTGGACTTTGCACGGCAACGCCGTATTTACCCTGCCATTCAAAAAGTTTTCGACAAAATACGCCATTTCGTTGCCCTGACTGTTACCAGTGAAAGGCGAACGAGTGCTTTCAACAGTTGGCGCCACTATTTGAGATTTTTTCAAAGTATCCATATCAGCTCTCCTGTACGTAAACGGCTTTGACTACGCTGTCCCACGCTCCCGCTGCCTGTGCGTTAAAACATTCTAGGTTATGCGTCAAGCTTGTAACTTTCCATACGCCTGTAGCTCGCGGAACAACGCTTTCCAGCTTTACTAACCCGCCTAGTGTTATAGTAGGGTCAAATTCGCATTTAAACTCTATACCGTCCTGCGTGAAAGACGGGTAGCCGATTAAACCAGTTCCCACCTTTATCAACACAGCGTTACCGCTGCGCGCTCCGTTTTTCGGAGTTATCACGACTTTGCTATCGTCAATATACAAGTCAATACCTAGTTGCTTTGCCAGCTTGTGCATTTTTTCTATCGGGCTGCCTGTAAAGGTTGTGTTTCTGACGCTTGCTGAAACGCCCTCGTTGATAAAGGTGTATCCCGCTTCTGTAGCGAATTGCTCGAACAGTTTCGCGGCGTCGGTAGTGCCTTGTACAGCGATTGGCGGCGTTGCCAACAGCGCAGGATAAATACCCGCCGCTGCTTTGATATCAAAAGATATCTCCGGCGCACCGCTAAAGTTGGCGGCTGCCAGTGTAAACTCACCTTCAAAGACTGTCCCGACTATACCCGTATCGTCGCCAGCTTCAAGACGAATAAAGTTCTTTTCTGACTGCTGTGGATAAAATGCTAACGTGCTTGCTGTTTCCATTACACTTAAAGGTAAACCGTATATACTGGCGGTTAAAGTGTTCTTGTCCTCGCCGCCCGGCTTTGAAATCGTCGCTTTAATGCGGTGATTTTCGATAATGATAGTATTGCTATTCGTATTCGGAAAAGTCCCGCTACGAAGCGTTATAGTCGCTCTAAGGGCTTTTATAGAAAAACTCATGCTACATCTCGCTTTCCGGTACGAAGCACAAGATAAAACGTGTTCCCAGCTCTTTATAGTCAGGCTGCGCTCCGTGTCCTTCATTGTCCACAAATAGCAGATTTCCGCTGAAATTCAATTTAGGCTGCTGTAAGATCAACTCATTAGTTACACACAGCGCGCCTGTACATATCACTTCATCCTGTACGCTTAAATCACAATATAGGTTGTCATAACGCCAGTATAAGCGAATTTGGCAGATTTGACCGTCAAGCGTTACCGTGAATTGCTGATTAGGTATAGCGTTTAATGGTATCGTTTTATAAGTCATAATGTCCCCCTACAATCCCAAAACCTTTTTTATATCGTATGCTACACTACTGTTTTCGGAATCGTCCCCGTCGCTAGGATTAGTGTTGCCCCTGTCTACGGTTGAAGCGTCTGACGCGCTGGCGGCGTCGTCGGATGTTATCGGCTGCACATCAACATTTGTATACTGGCTTTTCTGCTGCCGAATCTCGACAAGATGAATGTTTACTACAAGGGTCGTTAATGCCTGCCCCTCGTTAAAAGCATAATCATATTTATCTAGCGTCATGTTTTGGTGTTCTTTAAGCGGGGTTACAAATGATATTAATTCCGTTGTTGTCCGCAGACGTTCTAGCACTGCAACAGCCTGTTGAAGTTCTCCCGGCGTTCCGTCTTTAGCAAGCGTTACTGTGATATCCATAGGGGCAGTAGTTTTATTGTAGGCAGCAAAGCTACCTTGTTCTAGGTAATCGTATGTAATATTAGCTTCCGCTTTTACAGTGCTGCCTAGATAGGTCGTAAATGTGGCTAGTGCTGTACCTGCGCTGTTGGCAAGTAACCAATTCTGCCATTCTTTACCGCTCCAATTCCATAATTTAGCCATGTTTACGCCCCCTTATTTAATGCCGCTTGCATTCGTAAAGAATAGCCCGGATTTCTCGCTGATTGCTCCACCCATGTCGGCAGCTATGCCGCTTGCGTCCGTTGCTGCGGTATGGATATCAATTTTGCCTACATTGATTTCTTGATTGGTATTGCTACCCCCGCCGCCTGCTGCAATAGCCTGCAACGACGGTATCGGAGTATTAGCTTGTTCCCACCGTTCGGAAATGGTAGCTTTTATACTGCTCAATGAAGGAATTTTGTCTAAAATCTTCCCTATCCATTCCCACGCTGATTTAAGCGGGGATATCAGGTAGTCGTTAATAAACCCTGCAATGGCTTTGAACGCTACGCCGCCTGCTGTAACAAGTAACGCCATTGCTGTTACGATTTTATAAAAGCCCATTAGGCAGAATAATAGGATTTGTTTCAATATCTCCCATGCTATTTGGGCTGCCTGTTTCAAGTAATCCCACGCCGTTTGTAGTGCCGCAAGGACTTCATCACCTGTTCCTAACATTTTCCATAAATCCTCAAAGGCACTCTTGCCGCCGTTGGCGTATACCCATAAATCTTCTAGGACTAATAGAAACGCTGCTATAAGCATTATAACCCACGTTATAGGATTAGCTAGTATGGCGGTGAATAAACTCCACAGGGCAGGCAGTAATAAGCCCGTAACAACGGCTACAATAGCGTATAACGCCATTGTTAATATATCGCCGTGTTTCTGCATATATGCGAATACATCCGTTAACGCTAGGGCAAATTGAGTTAACGCGGGAGCAGCAAAACGCAGAATCGGCAAAAATACGAATCTAAAAGAACGGCTTAATTCTGTAATGCTGTCATTAAATTTTGCAGCTATAACCGTATCCTCTTTCGTGAAATATCCCAAATCCTTTTGACGTTTTATAAGGTCGTCTAAAGCTTGCCTACCACCTTGCAAAAGTCCTATCGTACCTTCGTCGAGTTGTAATGAAGATAATATACCTTGACTTTCCAGCTTGCTCATACCTTCAACAGCTCCGGCTAAATCTCGCAAAACGTCAAATACATTGCGGACTTTTCCGCTGTCGTCTACTACTGCAACGCCCAGTTGCTCGAAGAATGGCAGGATACGGCTTTTACCTGTAACAGCGATACGGGCTAACTGTTTATTAAGTCCTTCGACGCTGTTAAACAATCCCCTGACGCTGCCGCCTGATAGTTCTGCCGCGTTGCCCCATGCGTATAAATCCGGCGCACTTGCGCCTATACGGTCTGCAACTTTACCGACGGCGTCAGCTCCTGCGGCTAAACTTTTTACTTGCGCTATAATTGTACCAAACGAAAGGAAAGCGGCGGCTGCTGCTGTTCCTTTTTTCGTTAGCTTTGAAGCAAAGCTTTCTGTTTTTTTGTCGGCTTCGTCTATTCCTTTGTTAAAGTCTGTGGGGTCTAGCCCTAGAGTTATCATAAAACTATCAATAACTGTAGCCATTTTTTAACCCCCTTTCGTGTTTTTTCGCATATAGTCGGCTAGTAAAAAGTCATTAGTATTTTTATTAGCCAAAATCTCGCACATATCTAATAAATCATCATAGCTGTAAATTGTTTGAAGTTCATGCAGTGTGGCAAGTCTTGCGGCGACTACGTTAGCAACAGAGGGCGTGACATTTACTGTTTTTTCGAGAAATGAATACCGCTGCTGCTCGGCGACAAGTCGGGCGTTTCGTTTGACTTGCCGCCTTTTAGAAAACTAGAAAAATTCACCTCAAAGGCTTTCTTTTTCAACGTCCATAGGCTACCTACTTCCTCAATAACTGCGTCTATTGTTTCCGGCATTAATTCTTGCTCTACACCGTCGGAAGTGATTAGCGAACAGCATTTAAGCAGCTCGTTGCCTAGCTCGGCGACTTCTTCCACGTTAACATTTCCTAAAGATTTAAAAACTTCATCAATGTTAACATCACGCCAGTTAATATCGGAAATGCCTTTCCCTTCTGGCAGTCCATTGAACGAGTTTGCAATACCGCCATGAAGTGCCACGGCTGCAAGTTTAATAATAAACATCTCTAGTTTTGTGGCTGGCATTTGTCGCGCCTTAAATTTTAGCGTTCTTTCTGCATCTTGTAGCGTAAATATGATTTCTTTTCTAGCCATTTTTTGCTCACTCCTTTTATAAGAATAGGCGATACTATGAATATCGCCTATTAGTTAACTATATTATATTAGCTTCTCGTTTCAAAAGCAAACGCTGCTGTAACGGGGTCAAGCACCTGTTTAAGTGCTGGGAAGTCTTTAGCGTTAGTTAATACGCCATTCGAGAACATGAACGAAGTTGAAATGCTCGGAATGTTTATTGATAAACCTAGCCGAACGATTTTTTTCTGTGTTTCCATGTATTTAGCCAACGCCCTGATATAAGTTAAAGACGGGCTATTTGCTTCAAAGGTAAAGTGTATAATATGCGGTTGCGGTGTCCAGCCTGCCGCCATATGTCCGTCAACGCCCATACGAACGATACTGATTTGTCGCTCGTCTTGGTCTACAGCTTGGTCGGTAGCGTAGTTTTGCAACAGCACACCTGCCGGGAACAGTTCTTCAATCGTTAAGAAACATTTTGCATTTGCTGATGTAATATCCATTTATAGCACACCCCCTTTTTTATAACACTACGGTCAGCGGAACGACTAATCTGTTAACGCTGCCGCCATATGTATACCAAACGTTTATAATCGGGCTATCACGGTTAACCCTTGCTGCTGCGCCCGGGTCTAATACCTGAATATAATAGCCATTGGTGTAAAGCTCTGTAGAGATATCTTCCCCTGCTTCCGCATAAAGCTGCGCTTTTTGGCTTTCACTTAATTCGACACCTGTATCAATAACGCCGTTATTCAACGCCCTAGTAATTGGGTCGTTCAGCCATGCACGAATTTGCGTGTACCCAATCTCGTTATAAGGTGTCCTACCGATTGACGTCAAGCCGTTTGCAAGTGAGATTTGCATAACATTTTTAAGCCATATCATGTTGATATACGTATCAACGAATCCGTAGTTGCCGCTAAACATTTTTGCGTCATAATAGAACGAAAAATCAGTGCTGCGGGCGGCGTAACGTCCATAGAAGTTAACGTTGTTAGCCAGCAACGCTGTTGCGCTGTCGTCGTCCGTTACAGACGCCGCAAGTCCTGTTTGCTTACGGAACGCATAACTTACAACACTGTTCGCCCTGTTCCAGTCAATAGAAGCTGCTGTAGCCATGACAAGCGTAGCAGTGTATACGTCAGGCGCATAGTTCATGCAAAGTCCTTCGTAGTCCGCTTCTTTCAGCGTGGTTACAAGTGTTCCCTCGCCGCTGGTTTTCAGGGCATTAGAAGATTGCCACGGAACGTACAAGAATTCAATCGGGTTACTGTTGTTCCATTCTGCAAACTGCCGAATTTCTACATCTGTAGCTTCTTTCAGTGTGGTAAAGCTTACCCAGTTAGTCGATTGATTTACAACAGATTGCATATTAGCGGCAGGCGTCAAAGCGTCGCTGCCGTCGGATACCAGCGCGCCACTTGCGGCGGTCAAGCCTAACGCTGTTGCGGTATCAGTGCCAATGGCTTCAACAGTTAAACCGTCTGTGGCTACTGATACTGCGCTGTCTGCGCCTGTTGTTTTGCTGGTAATGGTAAAGCTTTCACTGTTGCTGTTATAAACAACGGTCGTTCCTGTAACTTTAGCAGCGATTGCTGCGGCTACGTCGCTTGGCGTTGTAGCTGCGCTAAAATCTAATCCGGTAACAGTGATAGGGCTGCTGTCTACGGAGATAGTAAAGCCGCCAGCAGTGATTTTTTTAAGGCTGGTCAGTGATAACGCTTCTGCACCGAACAGCTTTCCTGCGATTGCCTTAGATACCCTTTTTGCAAAATAAAGAATATTAGGCTTTTTAAAACTGTTATCGTAAGACTGGAAGTAATGACTAGCCGCAAGATATTCCATGCTGTCCAGCCCGTAGTATTCGCCTACAGCGTCTTTGCTTGCATATGCTTTAAGCGTCGGGAATGGTGTTAATTCGTTTTCGCTTAAATACAAGCCAGCAATTTCAAGCTCTTGGCTACCCGCTTTAATAACGCGCGGGTTAATTTCAACGATTTTTGAAATAGGTATTGCCATTTTTTTATAAACCCCCTTTTTCTGGTTTATGATGTACATCAACATTTTCCAGCCGCGTTATCGCGATTTTATCAAAGTATTCTGTCTGGTATTCGTATACCGTCCAAAACGCTAAATGAAGCGGCAAGCGGTATCTGTTGATATATTGATTTGTGTCGTCAGTGTATGGTAAAAACTGCATATTTTCGCAGTACAATAAAGCTATATTGTATTTCTTTTTGAAAAAGTCAACCGCAATATCAGAACGCCCCAGCGTTTCAAAATATTCAGCCCGCTGCAATGCTCGTTGATAATCGGCGTCACAAAAATCGACGTTAACGACATATTCACGGTAAGAACGTGTTTCCGTTGTGCCTGCTTCCGTTACAATCTGTTCCCCGACATTCGTACCGATCCGGCGGGTACTGGCAAGAAAAAATACCACGTGTTCTCGTGTCTTTGGCGGTGCCGAGTTGTTCTGCTGCCCTAAATAAATTTGTTCAGCAGTTAACGGCGGTTGCATATAAGCCCGCAAATAGGCTTCTACAGCTACGTTAATTTCTCCATGCTCCAATTACTTCACCGCCTTTCTTCCGACGCTTGTAAGGTTGTTTCCTTCGTCATCAGGCTGATTGGTAAAGTCGGGATACGGCGGCACTTGCAAAGTTACTTCACAGTTAGCCCAGCCAACATTAGACCAGTCCTCAAACATTGCTGTGATTTTCCAAAATTCACCGGGCTTGCGCTCGATATAATCGCCTGTGCGTAAGATTGGAACGCGTGCAATACCTTCAATAGGTCTATTGTTATCGCTGGCAAGAAATATCTGTTCTGTATGCGCGGTGCTGTTGATGTTTTCGAGATGTTGCAAACGATTAGCTTCGTTTGGTTGAAACTGCACGTTTACAGTTGCAGGGCTAAAAAAAAGCGGTGTAACAATGCCGCTGATATTTTTTTGCCCGGCTGACTGATACAAGATAACTTGTTCGTCAGGATTTATGGCAGTTATAGCACTTCTAACCACCATGTGCAAATTAATTCCGTTCATCTGTTACACCCTCTTTATTTAACTTTTACGTTATTTGTGACTGCATTTATCATGGTAGACGTATCAATCAAAGCTCGGTAAGGGTCAGTTGCTACGGCGTTTTTGCCGCTTTGTGCTTTGCGCTGTTTCATGCGGATAGTGGCAGGGCTATTCGGGCGCGGGTCGTTCCACTCCCATTTTTTTATAGTATCCTGTATATCCGCTTTCATTTCTTTTGATACAGCAGTGTAAGCATTTAAAAGCGCGCCATTCTGCGCCGACTTACCTTTTAACAGGGCAGTAAGTTGCTTGCTCCATTTGTTTTGTTGTTCATCTACAGTCCTTTGCATAAAGGGGCGTTCAGGAACGCCACCAATGCCCTTGTTTTGGATATAGGCAACATAAGCAACATTTATCCCGCTTGGATAAGTTGCGTCCGCTGTAAAGCCCGCCTGTGCTTCCGGCGTTTGCCTTACTAGGTTTCGCAACTTCTTTTTCCAGTTGCCGGATGTCCCTGTTCCGTTACCTGTAACAAGCTTGACTTTTAAACGCATAATAACGCCCGCCTGCTCTGTACTTTGCCGTGAGTGTCCAAAAAAGCATACCGCATTGTGTCTGGTTATACCAGTTAAGCGACATTGGTAGGGTATAGCTTGTTGATACCTTGCCCTGTGTCGCGCCGCTCAAAACGCCTACAACAAACGCTCCACGCTGCTGTAACTCGCTTATGTGACAAGTGAGCAGGTAAAGCAGCGTTTTACGTTCGTCAAGGTCTTTCACGGCTGAATTGACGGAATTATTTAAAGCCAGTGTTGCTATCTTGAAATTATTTTCAAGGACAACATCATCTACACCCGCTAACTGCGGATACAGCTTTTTAAATTCTTCCGGGTCGAATATAACGATATTGTTATCATCAGCCATTTTTACGCCCCCCTTACTTAAAAGGGGTTGTTGAAGCAATAACCTTTTTCGGGTCAAGTGGCTCGTTCCCGTTACGCAGTTCTTTGCGTTCGTGGATTGCGCTTTTTGTAAAGCGGGTATCTCCGGTTGACGCAAAAATCAAACCGTTAATGATTCTAGGGTCTGATTTATGCTGTTTTTTAATTAATTCCCACATATCAGAGGGAACGCCGAATGTCATACCAAACGCGCCGCCGATTGGGTTTTTACCCATTTCAAGCCCCGCAAGATGTTTGTTGTTGCCGTTAAATTTAACCTCGGCAAGACTACCGTTTGGCAGTCTTACAGCAAAAATCACGTCTTGATAAGAATTGCAGCATACCGTAACAGTGTCAGCTTGTTTGGTCGGGGAAGCTTGAACAGGTTGTTTGGCGTTAACTTTTTCAACTTCCTTTTCCTCTACCTCGCTGACTTCGTCGCTTTCGTTGGGGTCATAAGTAACGGGCTTTTCTTCCTCAATCACTTCTACCCCTGTCGGCTCGACTTCCTGCGGCAGTAAGGCTTCTGTATTCTTATCATCAACGATTGTTACAACTTCATCTTGTTTTACTTTTTTTGGTCTAGCCATGTAGCAGCACTCCTTTTTTATTAGTTACTGTAAATTAAACGCCTGTCATTGTGCCGATTGCAAACGGTCTATAAATGATAGTGCCGTAAGAAGAACCGACGAATTTTTGATGGAAACTGGAGCTTTCCGGAATTAAGCGCATAGCACGGAATTTTTCGCTAAATCCGATTTGAGCGGTCGGCAGTCCTTCGATTGTCGGAGCGACAAGCAAAATGGAAGTGCCGCCAGTTGCGGTAGCCAGTTCAGGCAATGCGACAAAACGGATTTTCGGGAAGTAGGTTTCCAACATCTGACGCGCAGAGATATTGAAGTCAGTTGCTCTACCAAGTTGTACCTGTGTAGCAGGCGAGGTAGCAAGCACAAGTTCGGTATTAGCGTCAATGTGTCCTGCGCCGCGGTCAGCCATTTTGCCGAACAGATACAGTACATCTTCGTAAATTTCTTTAGTGGATTTTTCAGCCCACAGAGTTTTGGATGCTGCATTTGGCAGCGGACTAACAGCAGCAGGTAAATTCGGGTCGTTGAGCAAACCGTAAATCTCCAAGCCTGCCACGCCATACAAGGCGAATTTGTTGCTTGCAATATCAATTACAGTAGCAGCAGCACGTTGTTTATCTGCTGCCAGTTGCAAACGTGCGCGGCTTGCGACGTCGACTTCTCTATCGCCATAACGGATGTTAGTTTGATAGATGTATTGAGTTCTTACCGGAAAAGTCGGGTTTACATCAGACGCACCGCCTTGACCGTAGTCGGTGTAAGCTTCAACCTCGCCTGTGATTTCAGAAGTTTGGAAACGTGCATAAGAGGTTGTCCAGTCACCTTTTTTAGCTTCTCCGAAAATCTCCCTTGCGCCACGGGTAGCGGTCAGGATAGGAATAACCATAGGATCAATATAAGATGTAAATTCAACAGGAATACCGCTGTTTGCTGCTGTAACCATAGCAGCGTCGTTCGCTAACTGGTCAATGCTATCGTTTGCCAAAATGCCACGGATAGGCGCGCCAGTATCGAACACGATACCATATTGTTTCATAATATCAAGCTGTTCTTGCAAGCCTAATTGATTTTCAAACATTGTTTTATCCCCTTTCATTAAGCCCAGTTACTGATGACGATAATATCGCCTACAGCACCGCCGCCGTTAATATTTACTACTTTATAATCAGTTTCTACTGCACCTTCTACGGTGCCGCCTGCTGTGTCAGTTTTGATAGTACCGTCTGCAAGCACTGCGAAAACGCTTTGTCCTACGGTGGCAGCCGTCCCGGTAACAACAGCAAAGTCACCTTTGACTGCTACGGATACGGGAAAGCCTTTAGGAACAGTGTTAGAAGCTGATTCGTTATAACCCAGCGGGTTAGTGATTTCACGCACTGCAAAGCCCAGCGGTGCACCTGTGCCTGTGGATTTTACAAAAGCGTCGTTTCCTTTTTCAGTTGCCGCCCATACGAAACCGCCAATAGTTACGGTGTCGGCTGCGCAATAGCCTTTTTGAGTGCTCACTAAAGGATTGGTACTCATATGTTGACCGGGTACACCAATAGCAGGCAGGATGTTTACTTGTCCTTGAAATTCGTTAGCCATTTTTCTTTGCTCCCTTCTTATCGAATAGTGATGTTTTTCAGATTTTTCATGTATTCAGGAGTTTTTTCACTGGATACGCTGAATTTCTTGATTGCTTCGTCGTTAGCGTGGGTTACGTCAAAACGTTGTTTTTGCAACACGTCAACCATAGCTTTGTAAGATTCTTTGGGATATTTAGAAGTATCAATGCCTTTAGCTTGCAAGGCTCTTGCGTAGATATCTTCTGCACTATCATACGCCATAGCGTCGACGTTGCCGAGTGCGAAAGCGCAAGCGTTAGCGGCAGCGTTAAGTTTTTTCACGCGTTCCATAACATTTTTTTCCGCTTCTGCTTTAGCATTAGCCAGCAATGCGGGAAGTGCGTCTTTAGCAAGGTATTTTTCCTCACCTTCGCGCTCGTGGTCGCGGTCAATCCGTTTCGGATTGTCTTTTTCGTAACGCTCGCCTGCTTTGATACCCATTTCAAAACCCGCTTTAAAAGCAGGGTCTTTCATGCGTTCTTCGAGTTCATCATCTTCGGCTTTTTCTTCCTTGTCCTCGTCTTTAGCTTTTTTAGCTAAATATTCTTCCATGCCTTTACGCTCATGTTCTCTATCGAGTTTTGCGCGTTCGGCTGGATTCTTTTCCAATTCCTCGCCTTTGGATACGCCCTCGGCGTAAGTCAATTTTTCGTCCATACCTTCACCGCCTTTTAATTCTAACAGTTTCGCCTTAATAGTGTCTTTTTGTGCAGCTTCCAGCCCTGTAAAGAATTTATCTACAAGGTCGTCGATAGAAATATCTGCGTCCACATCCAAGCCAATTTCTCGGGGGTCGTAACCTTCTACCTGCGCTTCAACAACATTTACAGCCTTTTGCAAATTAGCTAACACAACTTCTGCTGCTTCGATACCTAAATCAGCGTCTTTTGCAAAGATAACGCGCTGTAAGTCAGCTTTGCGGCGTTTGAAACTTAAAATATCTTTTGAAAGATTTTTCATTTGCTTTTTTTCTCCCTTCGTTGTTTTTTCTATCTCAACAGGTAAACTGTCGGATACAACTACATCACTGCCAGCCCTGCCTTGCGGTACAAGGGCAACGTGATTACCTCGAATATCTCTCATTACAAAATCATATTTTGCGCCCCGATATTCCCCTGCGGTCATATCGGGTGTATAACGGTAGCTGCAAGATATCTGCTTACAGCTTCCGTCCTCGACGGATTTAATCGCCTTTTTATCGGTGATAGATAACGCATTTAATAAATACGGTTCTTCAAAGCGTGCCTCTGTTCCTGTGCTGCCAACCTGATATTCTTTAGGCGGCGCGTCGGCGGTATAGTCGTGGTGTCCCTGCATTAGCGGCAAGCCGTTAAATGTTGGGGCAGCTTTCGCTAATTCTTCCGGGTCACGCAGTCCATAGTAGACACGTTCGGGGTTTAAGCCTAAATCCTGCCAGTTCGGAATTTCACGCCCTAAATACGGGTTTACAGTCGCCTTACTGATTGGGCAGGCGTCAACGTGCATAAATCCGTTTTCGTCTATTCTGCGCGCTGTTATGGCGGCGTCAAACGCTAAAATATTGTTTTCCCGTTCCATATGGTCAGCCCTTTCGTTTTAACTATTTTTATACAAAAGTCTTTATTTGTTATTTTGATTATATCACAGGTTAACTTAATTATTGCTCGTTAGCGAGTAATTCGGTGATATCGGGTCGAAAATCACACCTGCAATATGGCAGTTCTCCCGGTAAAACATTTCTGCCTACATCTTCGTCATAAAGCCCCTCGTCTAAATCAAATGTCTTTCCATTCATTGCAATGTGTGTTTTACGGCTGCTTTTCTCGCCGGGTATATGTATCCATATGCCTTTTTTTATACCGATATCCTTCGTCTGCATAACGTTTAACGCCTGCGTTGCCTTGTTGGTTTGGTCTATGGCTATCAGCTCTGCCCGCCGTTCTGTAACCTTGTTAAGGTCTTTTATGTGCTGAAATATGCTTGCCATATCCCGCCCTTTAAGTGCGCTGTCAATTACAACATTGGTTAATTTATCAAAGTATTTAGGGGCAATACTCTTTATCAAATTTACGTTACTCGCTACCATTTCTTCAAGTAGCGGTTGATGTAAGGCACTAATGTGAAAATCTATCACAATGCCCGCTTTTTTTAGATTAGCCATAAGCCCCGCTTTAGTCTGTTTATCTATCTTACCGATAAACTTGCTGGCTATAGCGTCCAGTTCCTCGGCTTCCCATTCGCTTATATATCTGCCGAAACGCGCTTTTATAGCGTCAATAAGCTGCTGTAAGCGTCTGTTATCAAAATCAATGGGCGCGTCATTCGTTACCATTTCCGACGCTCTAAACAGCTTGTATTTTTCAAGCACAAACTTTAACGCTGCCTTTTCCATTTGTTTTATTAAGCGGCGTATCGAACGGGCGTATTCGTTCTGTATTCCGACGCTGGCAGGTATTCCCGGTATAGTTACCTGTCGCCGCCGTCGTCTGATTTTCGACGCCATACATTAGCCCCCTTTTGTAAGGTTTATGCGGAATTATTTGATATAACCCCGCATTTTTTCCCATTTTACTTATTTTTAATCAATTATTTCGTTTTTTTATTCAACTTCTTTTGGCGGCTTTTCATCTTGGCTCAAAACTTCCCGCTTTTCAGTTAATCCTAACAGTTCGCGTTCTTCCTCGCTTAATTCTTCCTCGGGTACGCTTTCTTCGTTGAGGTTATTAAAACCGCTTTTCGGATCAGCTTTCAGGCACTCCCTGCCCTCGTCAGGACTGATGACGCCATTAGATATATAAATCTGCTGCGTTTCAGCTTTGATTTTGTTTACAGTAGCTATGCTTTCTTCTTTTTCTTCTGATAATGGATTGAAGGTAAAAGTTATCTCGTTATCTATCTCGCCCCATTCCTGCACTTGTAGTACCTTTAAGACGTATTCTATTTGGTCACGCAGTTGCTTTTCTTGCTGGCTGGCTATGTGGTCGTAGTGGTTATTTAAATCACTTTCACCTGTATTAAATCCGGACGGCGTTAAGCCCCACATTTTTGTTACAGGCTCATTGAAGTAAGCCGCTACAATCTCCATTGCCTGACTTACTATATCCTTTACGCCAGCTAACGACGTTGATTTAATATCAATATCTTCTGATTCTTTATCTATCAACATTACCCCGTCGTTACTGCGATACTGGACGAAGTTATTTACACGGTTATCAATCTGCGCCCAGTCACCGCCCGAAAAAATCTGCTCGTTAAGATTCGTTTTGAATACTGTTAAACTAAATTTAGTTAACAGCCTTGCTTCTGCTTCTCGGCACTCCGTAAAGTGCGCCACGGCGTCTAATACAATCTGTGCAAGCGGAATACCGAAAAAGTTATAAGCAGGTCGTAATATCGTCGGCAGCTCATTTTCCTGCACTGGCGGCAGGAAGCGGCTTGCGTCTACAGCTTTTCCCATGACAAACCAGTATCGCGGTTTGAAGTAATATTCTTGCAGCGGGTCTGCTGCGTTATATTGACCCGGGGAAAGGTTATACGGCTCTATAACTTTCAAACGCCGCAGTTTTTTACCTCGTAATTCGTTCTTCGTTAAAATTAATGGATTTAGCAGGTTTTCACTGGCGGTGTCGATTCCGTCGAAGTCCATGTATACTAAACTACCGCCATAATACTTACTGATACTTACCGCTTTGCGTAGTGTCGGCAGCAGGTTTATTTTGGTGATTAATTCGTTAAGTCTGTCCAGCTTTGCCTGTTTATCGGTATCAGGGTCATTGTTGCCCTTTGTTGTTAGCGTTATGCCCTTTTCTACCATTTCATCTGCTATCATCTCACAGCCTGCCCGAATAAGCCCGTTTTGTGCAAGCCCTGTTAAATAACCATATCCTAAAAACTGCGGATATGCGCTCATGCCCATTATAGAGATAGCATGATGTAGCAGGGAATGGCATTGACCTATAGCAGCGTCATTTGCTTTTTTGGTATCTACGTCTACCTCTGATAGCGTAGCTGGCGCACCGTACATTGTTTTGATGTCGGCAAGGGTCGGCACTCTTGGCGTACCTTCTACCGGGTTAATAAGGTTTAATGCTTTCAATCTCGGGTCTTTTCTGATTCGTTCTTTGTTGTTGAAAGCCTGATTTTCGTTGCCGCTATTTTTTCGGGCGGTAGTCAGTGCTTTCTGTCTAATACGTTTCTGCGCGTTTTTGCTGTTGTTCATTTCTTTTCCCCCTATTTATTTACGTTTTACTTTCATTGGCGGGTGGCTGTTTTCTAATGCATATCTAACGGCGTCTATAGTATGGTCATTGCCGTCGGGATAATTAGCAATATAGTTACCATTTCTATCTTTTTTTAGCTCGTATTGGGCGAATTCTCGTGCTGCATTCGGGCAGCGCATAGGGTCTATAACGATTTCTAACAAATCATCTGTTAAGTATTTATAGCCCCATTCTCTCGAGCCTTGCCCCTTTTTAGCCGGAATAACATTAATCCCATAGCTTTTTAGGCTCATTAATGTTTCATGCTGGATATCGCTTACTATAAGCCTGTTGCGTGGATTTTCCTTTTTTATATGTTCTGCTAACGTCCAACTCGGACAGCCACGGGCATAGTATTCATTGAATATATATAGCTTGCGTGCTGCCGTATCTAGGTGCATGGTCATATACGCCATAGGGTCGATTGATACGCCTAGATCAAGCCCACGCTTAATATTATCGAAATGCGATATTTCTTCGTTCGTGATTGGTCGCAGTTTTAAGTTAGTGAATATCTCTCCGCCTGTTCCTGTGACTTCACCTAAATACTCATGTCTAAACCTGCGGGGCTGATATACTGCCATAACTGACGCTTCATAGAGGAATTGTTTCCCTACCCATTCGGGCGGGGCTTGCAGATAGTTGCTTTTGTGTAACAGCTTATCGGGTCGAATTTTCAGGGCTTCGTTGTTCACCCAGCTTTGCATAGACGCAGGCGGGTTATATGAATAAAAGCACCAAAAACGCTCGCCGCCACGCAGCACTGATTGCAATACCTTTTCTATTTCTTCGATTCCCGAAAATTCTTCTAATTCTTCAAACCACGTTATAGCATAGTAACCTTTTTTTACTTTTACGGACTTGCGTTTCGTCGGGTCGTCCAGTCCCCAAAATAATATTTTCTGCCCGGTTTTTTTATATATAAACGACGGCGGCGATACTCTAGCTATGAAAAAATCATTTAGCCCCAGCTTTTCTATAGCCCATGCAATTTGTTCATAAACCGTTGTTTTTATTGTTAATCCAACCTTGCGGAAAACGATAACGTTTATAGTCGGGTCTAGCAGCATAAGCATGATGATAAATATACTTATAGCCGATGACTTCAACGAACCACGCCCACCGCTGAACCAATAATGCGTAAATTCGTGATTCATTACCTGATGATAAACTTTATAGAAAGCCTTGCCGATACAGTCAGTTAAATTAATCTTTGGCGGGGTCATTTATCTTTTTCGCTAAATCTTCAAAGTTCTGCGCTGCTTTTAGCGCGTCGTCGTAGGTCGGCAATTCACTTTCTTCTGCTGGCTGCTCGGCTGGTACATCAGCGACGATTGTCGGGGCTAAAGCTATAGCTAGAGAGTTTTCTCCAAATAACTTATGGTATTTACCCATATTTTCGCTACCCGCTTTTATAAGCGTGTTTTCCATGATGTAACCGTCGGTATATATCTTTTCCATTTGCCCCGTTTCCTGATTCTTTTTAAGAACGTACTTTTTATATTCTATTGTTTCTTTGACCTTGCCCCGCATTTGGTCTGTGTAGCTGCGGATTACTTCTTTAACTTCTGCGATATCGTCTAATTCGTATTTTGCCCGCAATTCTTCTACATACTCCTGCACCCACGGGCGGGAAAAAATCATGTATGCCGTGCGCCGGGCTGTTGTTTCTGCAAAGCCTGCGGCTTTTGCGGCTTTATAAAAATTAAAGCATTTTAAATATTCTCTTGCAAACTTTTTTTCACGGTCGTTCGCTACCCGTTTTTCACCAGCTATACGAACAACGGCAGAACGTTTGCGTTTTGGACTAGCCATGTTACGCCCCCCCTTGTTTTTGTTTTCATTATAGCACAATCTTTAAAAAAACTATAATTTATCCTGCTTACGTGGTACAATGGTATAAAACGATTAGGGGGGCTAGTATGTCAAAAAAATCCTATACAGAAGCCGAATTGATTAAGGTTTTTAATCTTCCCTGTAGTAATATTCTTGACTTTTTCGACAAATACGAGTGTAAGCGTGTCGTTATTGGGTATCCTTCTATATCTCACGTTATTTACGGATATAACAATCCTGAATATCTGCCCGATATCGCGCATTTAATTGATTATGGCGTCGGAAAAACTGTAATCATAAGCAGTTACGAAACAGGCTCGCCAAGATATCAAGTCTATAACTTTCCTGATAGGCGGCAGGCTATTACTTTTGTAGATGAAGTCGAATATACGTTGTTTGTTCCTATTGATTGTATCTTGAATTTCATAACTCAAAAAATAGGCTTTTGGTCTTATAAGACTACAGTAAATATTCTTGACGATAACGAATATAATATTATTCTTGTAGTTGAAGGGCGCAGGATTGAGCTGACTGACGATAACTTTATGGATAGAGTTTTAATTACTCAAAAAACTCTGCTTATCGAAAATGATTCGATAACCCACGCTAAAAGCGCAGTGGAATATTACCGCAACATTTTTAAAATGTCCCGTCGCTTTGTTGCAGAGATAACAGGTATCCCGCTTAAAACGCTTAATGCTTTTAGTTCATCTCCTGACCGTTCAATCTTAAAAACGAATGCGCTCAACGTGTATAAACTGGCGCAGTTATTCGGGGTAAGCATGGAGCAGCTTTTATTGACTGAATGCGAAATAAACCCTACCAGTAAGGTTTTTTTGGAAAGTAAAGAGGTTTAAACAATGAATATTGATAACGCATTATATACCCTGAATATCGCGCCTGACGCCCGGCAGTTAACCGTTTTTATCGACGGTGAAGCAATTCCTCAAAGCCGACCCAAAATCGCCACACGGGGCAAAAATGGCGTTCCGTTGCCCCATGCTATCGCCTACTATAAAAACGCTTCCATTTACTATCGCCAGCAATGCGAATACTGTATTAAACAAGCTGTTCAAAAGTCAGGTATCTTTTTTAAAGATGTCGCCTTGTTTTGTGAGGTATATATTTTTTTACCTGTCCCTGCGTCAAAAAGTAAGAAGTTTAAAGCCGCTGTTGATGTCGGCGCAGAATTTCCAAAAGTCAAGCCGGACTGCGATAACCTTTTTAAAAATATCACAGACGCAGCCGAGGGCTTGGCATTCGATACAGATAGCCGCATTGTTTCTGTAAACATCCATAAGCGTTATACCAACGGCGCACCGTTTGCTGTACTGCGGCTTACAGAAGTCAACGAAGAAATAACAGTCCTGCCATCTTTTGTTAAATTGTATAGAGAAAGCAAAAAAAGCAGAGGTTAAAACCTCTGCTTTTTTATTTACTGTAAATTGATTCGCCATATAGATTTATTAAATACTTCCGGCAGTATTCTTTTACATCATTGCACTTTTTGCCGTGGTGCCGTTCTGTGTGGCAGTCTATACACAGAAGTACACCGTATTCTATTTGGTCGCTTTTTATCCCGTTATGTTCGTGATGAAACTTTTCGCCGGGGTCTACCCGATTACCGCAGTAAATACATTTATGCTGATCGCGCTGGTGTATCCTTTCATTTAGCTTTGCTAACTTCTGCCCTTTAAGTCGTATGATTTTCGTTTTGGGTATCGGATTCATTATGTTTCCTTTCTGTTATTCTATTTTTTTAGGTTTAATGGCAGTTATTTTCTTGTCTAATATTTCTGTCAGGCAATTTTCGCAAAGCATTTCTATGTACATATCATATTCTTCTATTGTCATCGGAAAACATTCTTTATTCGTTTTTCCGCATTTTTTGCAGGTCGCTAAACGCTTTTTATTTAAATCTACTAAAATTCCTAACGCCTGACAAGATTCATTGAAAAAATTTATTGCGTTTGCTTCTATTGCGTCTTTAGGATTTAAAGGATCTAAAACTTTTGACGTAGGCAAAAACAGAATACTGTTACATTTTCTGTATTTTTTTAAGCTATCTTTTTCCCTTTCTACACATATGAATTGAAAGCCGTCTATAAGTTCGTTGTATTCAAAAATTAAGAAGTCACCGGGGAATAAATTGTATTGATAGCCTTTATAGTTGAAAAACAGTTGGTTTGATTCTTCGGTAAAAGATGTTTTTATGCTACGTTCAACCTTTAGCATAGTGATTTCGTTTCTTATTTCTTCAGGTATATCCTCTATTGTTATGTTTGTGTTTCCGTCCCATTGCCACGCATAAACTTCTGTTATCTCGTAGTATTTTTCGATTCCTGCCATTTTACATATCTCCCTGTTTTTCGAGTTCATCTAATATTTTTTGGATTTCTAAAAGCTCTTGTTTGATTTTTGCTCCTTGCCTTATTAAAGCTTCCTCGCTCCATAGCTCATTCATTTTTTCATTTATTTTTAAAACGAAATCAGTATCACTCATTTCGGAAGGTTTTAATATTGCTGCTATGGCACTAAGTTGTATTCTTGCGTCTATGCTATTTATTTTTATTTCTTTTTCCAATAATTTTAATTTAAGTCTTTGCATTTCTATAATTCTGTTTACTTGCCGTTTATGCTGCGCAAACTCTAATTTTGATACAAACATTTTCTTTATGCCTCGTAATTTTCTTTTATTTTTTTGACCTCTGAATTGAATTCTTCGACTAATACACTAGTGCAAAAACTTATAGGCTCTCCAAAAAATTTTCTGTGCTTGGCTCTTTCTTCTTCTGGTTGCGATTCTATAGCCTTTTGTAGATATTTTGCAAAATCACTTACCGTTACATCCGTAACTTTTGGTAAGAAAATATCTACATTGATATCTTTACCTTTTTGGATATTCGTTAATATTGTTATCTTTTTCTTTAATGCGTCGTAAACATAAAGCTGTGCAGCTAACTTAATGATATCTCTAGCATTCATTTTATTTGCTCCCTAAATTTAAAAGTGGCGATATTACGCCCCCGCAACGATACAAAAACCTCTTTAAATATTTCTTTGTTCTTTAGTCGGTATTCATAGCCTACCGACAAGCGAATTGTGATATTGCGCCGATAATATCCCCGTCGAATGCGGTAAAGTTTAGTAAAAAATCGCCCGTATTCAATCATTTTATCACTTCTTCCGTGTCGATTCCTAAAATATCAAAAATAGCTTTCATTTGTGAATAAGTAATGTCGTCTACTTTTATACTGTTTCGGTAATATTTGCGCGCTTTAATCATAAATAGCCCTGTTTCGGCTTCTTCCAGCGTTGCAAAAGCTTTGACGTCTAAAGATGATTCTACAGCTTCTCCATTTGATTTTTTGTATTTATCATAATCAGTATAAATATAAAGTATTCCAACTTTATTAGCGGTTAATATTTCTATCTGCGGCTCTTTCAAGTATCCACGGTTTGAATTTAAAACAAATATTTTATCGCCGGGCTTTACATCCTTTAATGACTTCAATTTAAAACACTCTCCCCTTTAAGCAGTATACTTCCTTTCGGGGGGTAACTCCTGAAAGCTCTTTTTTTATTTCTTTCACTGCTTCTAGTTGTAGTAATAAAATTTGTTCAATATCATAATCTGTTGATTCTTCCATGCTCAAAAAGCCTGCAAGCAAAACACTTTGCAATTTCAAAAAGATTTCTTCTGCGTCGTCCGTTGTTCCTGTAGTCATAAAAGTACCCGTTTCACTCATAAATAAGCAGAGTTCATTTTTCATTAACGCTTCTTCTACTTTTTTTAGTATGTTTTCATCACTTACTATCTTTTCCGTTACGTTTATATCTAGTTTGTTGTCCATTTTCTACCTCTTTCCGTCGCCATAATCTCTATATGGGCGTTTTTTATTTGTTTTAGATGCAATGTATTGCGCTGGTTATTTAAAATCGTTCAAGGCTGATCGTATCGTTTCATATAGTTAAATACTGACGTTTGTGGAAGTCCCAATGCGGCAGCAATCTTATATGAGCTGACGCCGTTATTTTTCATTTCAAAAATTTGAGCATGAAATTTTTCCCAATCGTGTGGGCTGTTTGGGTGTGGTTTAAACGGTGGAATTGATTTCACCATTTTCGGCGGCAGGGGGGGAGTTTCTTCCTGTTTGGGTTTAAACGGCAGGCTTGCAATGTTTATATAATGTTCCCCTCTTACGCATTCTTTAAGGTCTAAAAACGGGCAGTAAACAGTATCGTTATGGCGGCGCAGGCGGTAACATTTTAGGCAATCAATCATTTTTCTAAACTCTTTTCTTTAGCTTCTTTTACCGAATTGCAGTATTCATCAATTTTTTCTTTGCTTAAATGCCTGTTGCCGTACTGCTTATATCCCTTGATTTTTTCCAATACCTCGAAGGGGTCGTAGTAATATCGTGTGCGTCGTCCTGTTTGAAATTTAAATATATTCGTGCAATCTTCCCGCAGTTCTTTAAGCAGCTTTCCATATTTCCAGCGTTCAATTGAGCAAGCTAAAATAATTCGTCCAACACGGTAGCCGCTTATAAATCCTTTTGCCTTTGCTGCTTCAATGCTGATATTCTGCATTATTCATTCTCCTCTTTATTGATTTTTTTCTTTAACGATAATAAACAAGCATTGCAAAGCTGAATATTATAGGTTTCGTATCCGGCTACGCGGATAATAAAGCTGTTCCTGCTCGCCCCAATATAACCTTTTCCACACCCGTCGCAAACAAAATCTTTTTTCTTTTCTTTTTTTAATTTAATCACTTTATCACTCCCTTAAAATCTGCGAATAATATAAATATTTATCATAAAGGCTGCCAAAAATAATAATGCGCCTATTAAAGATGTTCTTCAAACACTGCACTTTTTAACATTTCCTCATATTCTTCGGAAGTTCCAAGAGTGTATAAATCAAGATCAATACACAGTTGTTTTAAATTTTTTCTGTTGATAATTCTGTTTTCTGTAATTATGGTATCGCTCCCTTTATTTTTGTTTTTTCAATTTGTTTTTATGCTTCAAAAAAATCACGGGTGAATTTCTCGACAACTATCATAACTTTTCCGTCTTTTACGCTTTTAGCTGCTCTGCGTGCTTCTGTTGTCGTTTCGTAACAGGTACTTCTGTCTATTACGTTATTGATTGATAAATAATACTTGCATTCTACCATTCTTTGCATTTTTCATAACCCCTTTATTTTTTATTTTTTCCTTACCTCTTGTCTATATTATAGCCCCCCCTCGTCCTGTTGTCAAGTATTTTTTTGAAAAATCGCAAAATAAAAAAGCAGGGCATTTGCCCTGCTTTTTAGTATTATGAATTTAATTTTTGGCGTCGTCGCAAACTTACTTTATAGTTATGTTTACGGATTTCTGCCAAGTGATACTCCGACGGCTCAAAATATCTGCAACGCGCATTTCTTGCGGAACGTGGTAGATTGCACTTTAAATTTTTAGTGCAATTTAAGCAATTCTTCGTTACATTCCAGTAAGTCAAAGCTTGCTTTTCTTTTTCTGCTTCCGCTTCTTCTTCTATACGCTTGTTGATTAGCTCGAACGCACTGCCTAAAGGATTATCTCTGCCCAGTAACCCCCCCATTTTACTCTCCGTCTTTTAATGTTGCTGTGTCTTGAGGCAGGCGCGCACTAATCAGCCCTGCAAGAATTTTTAATTCTTTATCATCTAGGCTTTCAACCAATTTAACTAAATCCAATTTGTTATTTTCAAGCAAGCCTATAATATGCTGGTTAAGGCACTCTAATACATTGCTTTCACTGATTAAAAGTGAAGCGTCTTTGAATAAATTAGCCGCTTGTTTTGCAGCTTCCGGGCTGGCTGTTAATTTTTCTGATCCATTCTTTAATACAAAACCATAGGCGGCGTCTACCGTCGCTTCTGTGTATCGCTTATGTTTAGCTATAGCGTTTTTTGTTGTTTCAAACTGCTTTTGCTGCTCAACGGTGATTTTTACATAATACGGCTTTAATTCTTTTTTGGGCTTTAAATTTAGTGATTCTTCTGAAACTGTTGAATTTTTTTCTTTTAACGGTTTAATTTTGTCTGACATTTCGGCACTTCCTTTTTTTATTTTTTTATAATGCTATATGTTAAAGCGGCTGCCGCCACTACATATGCAGCATTTCGCTGCCTTTTAATGATTGCCAGTTTTTTCTTGCAGCTCTCTGAGTAGGCTGTCAACAATTTGTTTGCTTCGTCTAATAGCTTCTCTGTCTGCTGTTTCTCGGATATCAAGCTCGTTAACTGCTGCGTTTTCCCTGTCAAGGATTCTGTTAAGTTCTTCGAGTTCTGTTCGGCTATCTCTAATTTGTTCTGTAACTTGCTTACTATCTCCGACATTTGATTGTAACGCGATAACAAGTCCCTGTAACTCTGCGATTTCTCGTTGCTGCTGCTCTCTAGCTGCGTTAATTCCTGCTGTAGCTGCTGCAAGTCGCTTGTCCATTTCGCCGCCTGCCCGGGCGTAATAGTAATAGGTTGCTCCTGCGCCCAGCACAAGCCCGGCACAGGCAGCAATAATAAGGCTAGTAATACTGCTTTTATTAAGTTCCACATATTTAACCCCCTTTTATTTTTTGGTAAATCCACCAAAATAAATACGTGATTACTATTCCAATTATACCAGTAACAAGACTTATTACCAGCCCTTTTAATCCATTTTCTAAAAACATTTTTATAACTCCACCTTGCAAAGTTTGAAATACCTCGGATTTTCGCTTTCTTGTTCAGCTTTTTCGTTCCATAAATTCAATGTTTTTTGAGCTACAATAAGAATTGTTTCTAAATTTGATTCTGATGTCGTACATTCTTCATTGTTTAAGAATGTTACTTTTCTGATGATACTTGGCGGTAATGTCACGAACACAGGGAATTTAGTTTTTTCCCCAATTTCGTGGATATAAATTTCAATTCTTTTATCATTTACCATAAAAATCATAAGCAGCCTATCCTCTCTGATTTTATTTTTGTTTTTATGCTTCAAAAAAATCACGGGTGAATTTCTCGACAACTATCATAACTTTTCCGTCTTTTACGCTTTTAGCTGCTCTGCGTGCTTCTGTTGTCGTTTCGTAACAGGTACTTCTGTCTATTACGTTATTGATTGATAAATAATACTTGCATTCTACCATTCTTTCCATTCTTCATTGCCCCTTTATTTTTTTATTTTTGTTTTGTTTTTTTCTTACCTCTTGTCTATATTATAGCCCCCCCTCGTCCTGTTGTCAAGTATTTTTTTGAAAAATCGCAAAATAAAAAAGCAGGGCATTTGCCCTGCTTTTTGACGTAAATGTTAAGTATTGTTTTTTATGGTACTACAGTTAACACTACGTTGTTCCCTGCTGCGATAATCATTCTGCTTAATTCTTCGCCGTCGATATTCTGCATACGCAGACAGCCGTAAGTCGGTACCCAGCCTTGACGCCCTGCGAACGGATTAGGCAAGCCGCTGCCGCCGCCGTGAATATCTCTTGCTCGTGGGTCATGGGTAGTGATATAGAATGTGCCATAAGCTGCGCCATATGCGCCGTTAGTAACTTCTGCGCTTACGTTTGTATAAACGCCGTCCGGTAAGCTTCCACGGGGGTCGCCTGCTTCGTTGTAGCCCGGAACAAAATCGTCACGACATTCCCAATCACCAATAATATTATAGCTTTCATCCATTGCGAAAATGCGCTGTTTACTACGCTGAAACTGGATTTCTTTGACCATGTTTATCACTCCTTTTTACCATTTTAGCACGTTATTTCGTGGTAGGCAAAAATTTATTGACAGCATATTCAATAACCTTTTTTACTGCATTAGCAATACTGCTATATCCTAACTCTATTAGATTCTCGTTTATGCTGGATAATTCCACGACTAATATACATACTGTGATAACACCCGGCAAAAAGTCGTTTAAAATTAAATTTGTTGAAAATAATTTAATATTCGGAACTACTTGCCCAGCATAAAATGCAATGACTAAACTAGCATTGTAAACCAGCAATTTTTCTATAACCCTTGAAAGGGCGGCACTGTTTAAATAAGTCTTTTTCCATGTTTCGGCTTTAAAGCAGTAATACAAGGCTTTACAAAGTGAGATAAATTCAATAGGTATATCCGGCGTCAAATTTTCATGTATATATTTTTTGCTGATATATACGATTTTTAAAAATGTATCATAAAGCACTAATCCAAAAGCTAATATCATGACGCCCCAAAAACCTTCACCGAATGTCTTATATCCAAACGTCCATATAGCTATAGCATATGCCCATACATCAATATTCGCAAACCTGTTAATTATATATTTAAGGTTTTCATATAAATTTGTCCACATAAAATACACCCCTTGTTTTTACTATATTATATCACAGTAAAAACAAGGGGTGTTCCCTTATTTCTTTTTAAAGTAATCGTCTATGCCGTGCGCCTGTACGCTGCTTATGCTTTCATAAAAATCGGGCTTTAAACTATGTTTTTCAAGCCACTTCATAACGGCTGCTGTTAATTTTTTTTCTATTTCGGAACGGGCTTCTTCTGATATATCTTCTAGTTTTAGCCAATCAGCAGCAGCAATTCCTGCTATCTCGTCAGCTTCAATTTTTAGAATATCCAATACTGTTTCTGATTTTAAAGCTGGCGTGTACAGCTTTGCAATCCCTGTATATACTACTAGACATCCTTTGTTGTGTTCGTCGTTCATAGCCGCCTGCATTGCTTCCTCACGGCTGTTAAAATCACCCTGCCATGTTTCCCTGTCAAAAGAATAGGCGTATAGCTGTGCTGTCTTTGTGGATTGCTTTTTTGCTACCATTTCTTCACCTTTTCTACCTGAGCTACCAACGCTTTTATTTTACTTTGAGTGATGTACTCCCACCACTTCCGCTATCCCCTGCATAACGTATAGCGCGTTTGGTAACGCTATACCGTTGCCCCACATTTTATATTCAGAACTATCGCTATGTAATTTGTTGTACCATGAGAGCATTTGTTCTTTGGAGTATTCTTTAGTGGTTTTATTGTTGATTTTTGCGTAAGTATTTCTGGCGTTTAGCCAAAAGACATATTCGTCATCTGTGAGGTTATCTTTTTTAGGAATTTCTCCCCACCAATCTGGGAAGCCTTGAAGTCTAGCACACTCTGTAGGGGTTAATCTTCGTACAATATAACGTATAGGACTAAAAGATTGCTCGGCTACAAGATTTTCACTACCGCCACCATATGTGCCGCCACTTGCTTTAAGAGTAGCTTCAATATCTTCTTGTATAAATTTATTGTAGGCTTGCTGCGGAAAACATACAGCGTGTCGGTCTATCGTATTTAGCGTATAGCATTTATCCTCACACACTCCTTTACCGTTACAGCCTGCTGTATCTGCTCGATCTATACCATTTCCTTGCAGACAGTGGACAATATAATTCCTGCTATCATTACTAATAGTGTGGCAAGGATCTCCTGCTTGTGGATTTGTTTTGTTGAGCGGACTTGTTATATTTGCACCATCGTAAACAACTGCCTCACAACATAGAGCTGTATAATTCGTAATGCGGTTATTGTGGTCACCTGTTATCGTTGGTACAGTTTCACCGGCGCCGTTGCCTCTTGTATCGTAAACAAGAGTTTTTTTATTAATAACGTAAGGCGCATTTCCGTGCGCTTCGGCCCTTAAAGTAGGGCTTTTACCATCAGTGTAGACGCTGATTTGCTGACCGCCTTGGTCGTCTAAAATAATTTTCTCTACGATAGCAATACCGCCTTGATTTTTCGACGGGTCAGGATACCCTGTATCTAAAGTTTTAGCGATTTCAACAGCACGGCAACCGCTATGCGGATTTTTGCTTTTCATACTATTCGAGGACAAGCTATCAAAAATATATGCAGTTAAACATTTTCCCGCTCTATCGATGCCGTTTCCTTGATGGCAATATACGGCTACTGGTGCTAACACTGTCGGTGTACAATCTCCGCCGCCAGAAGCCCGCAAAGTTTGTGCAAGTCCCGGCAAAAACGATTGATTATACCTATCTACTCCGCCGATTGCTGTTCCAACGCTGTTTTTAGCACATCTGGCAGTTTCTTGCCCATGCGTTCCGCTCTGCGCAGAATTCCTTCGCAAGCCTTCTGGCTTAAGTAGTATTTCTCCGGCACGTTGTCCTCTAAAATCTGCGACAAGGTAGATTCGACGGCGACGCTGGGGTACTCCCCAGTATTGTGCATCAAAAACTCTGTACGCAAGGCTCCATCCGTTGCCACTGTAACAGTCTGCGTAAGGCCAGCCTGCTTTCGGAACGTCAGGCATAACGGCGTCCTTTTCTTTGACTCTAATAAATTCTTCAAGGACGGTTCTAAAATCTTCTCCTCGGTTACTGCTAAAGGCTCCGGGAACGTTTTCCCAAATAGCGTATCTTGGATAAACTCCATTTGTTGCTTCCCTCATTTCTTTGATAATTCTGATTGCTTCTAAGAATAAACCGCTTCTTGTTGTTTCATCATCGCCCATATCAGCGTGTTTCAACCCTGCTCTTTTTCCCGCTATCGACATATCTTGGCAAGGACTGCCGAATGTGATTATATCTACAGGCTCTATTTCTCCGCCCTTAACTTTGCTAACATCTCCCAAATGTTTCATTTTTGGGAAACGATTTTTAGTAACAGCTATCGGGTATGGCTCAACCTCTGCCGCATAAACAGGCTCTATCCCGCACAAGCTTGCTGCTAAAGGAAATCCTCCACTGCCATCAAATAAGCTCATTAGTTTCATATCAATCTCCTATATACTGCCTGCCATATCTATTTGCAACTCTGCAGCTTGTACCGCTGCCAACAAACGGATCAAGTACAACGTCACCTTCAGCAGTACCACATAATATACACCGCTCAGCTAATTCATTTGGGAACTTAGCGTAATGCGTAACACCACCGCTCGCAGTTGTAGCCATATTCCAAACACTTCGCATTCTGCGTTTACCGGTATTATTCTCGCAATTACCATGACTATTACGTGCCAACTCTCTTGAATTATCAAATGTAACTTCTTCTGTTCGTATAAGCTCTCCTGCGGCATTATATGTTCTTACTGTTTCCACATAACCTTTAAGGTCACAGCCTAACTCCACATTATACGCCCTGCTATCCTCCCATGTGCCATCTTCTTTGTACTTAGGCAACCAGTGATTTCTGCGATGCCATACCGGATTACATTCTGCTTTCCAGCGATTATATTCTGCTTGTCGTTTCTTTTCCATTTTTTCGTTAAAACTACGGGCCATTACCTTTACTCCTCTCTACATCAAGACTTTCCAAACTAAATACTGGCCAATCTCCATACCTACTCCAGCGCACACTCCTTTAAATTACCAGCTTATCCAACCCGGCTTTACTGTTATTCTAGGTATAATAACTTCCAATGGATGTTCGGAACTTGGTCTACCATGTTTTTTGTTGCATTGCACGATTACTCCCGACTTGCGTTTCCTTGACGATTTAGCATAAACAGAAGAAGCCATTATGTAAAAAGCTCTGAACTCTTTTATTGTTTTTTTATTCCTCATTTAATTAATATCGGATTATGTTTCAATTTTCTTGTGATTTTACGTTTTATGGCAGCGTTTAAATCGTCGTCCCGTATCGGTAAAGCTATCAATAGCTGCGATAATGATATATATACATCTGCCATTTTTTCTACAATCTTACTGTATTGCGGCTCGCTTTTTACTAACTGTTCAACTAATTTAGTGCTAGAAATGCAGCAGCTTTCTATGATTTTTTCTTTCGTTGCAGCTTTAGCAATACATTCTATGCTCAATCTGTCTAATATCATAGCAGACGGTAGCACACGATTTTTATTTAAGGTTTGGTTTTCAAACATTTTTGTCCTCGCGTTGGGCTTCGTTCCATTTTCTAGTCGTTTCAAGAATTCCGTCACCATATGCGCCTGATATAGACTGTCCGCAGTTACATTCAAAGTAAAAGGATAGTCCCAATTTTAGTCTTGGCTGACTTTTGCATTTTTTACAAGCTGCAATTTTTAATTTTAAGCTGCCGTTTTTCTTTGCCATAGCTATAAGCCCCTTTCTGTTTTTTCATCTAACGGAATACCCACATCAACTAACTGCTTGACGCCTTTCAATATGTGGTCTATAGAGTTTTTCCTCTTTTGAATTTTTAAAATGTATCCTACTAAATTCGCGCACACTACGGCTGCATGAAATTCGTCTAAATTTAAAAAACATTCGTCGCTGATCAAATCGCCTGTTGCTTCCCTTCTTATTCCCACAACGACAACACTGTCGTTTTCTTTAGCTAATATCCTAGCTGCTTCTTGAGCGTTCATATTATCCCCCTAAATCAATTCTAAAATCGCTTGTAATTCGACTTCTGTATTATATTTTTTTACGTCATCTTTAATGGTAAAACGGTCTTTAAACCATAAAGTTAAAAAGCAACTCATTGTAAAAAGGCGAACGAAAAACGCGCCATAATTTTTTAAATAAAGTTGATGAAAACCAAACCAGCCGAAAAACGACCATATATATATAGCTCTATCTAAATCAATTCGCTTTTTGGCAACTTTCATCCTAAATTTAGTTTTTCCTGTTTCTGAAAGTTTTTCATACTGTTCGTTAATAAAGTCCTCTTTTGTTGAAAAATCCATAGTGTGTAGCATAGTTTTTACCCCTTTCTTTTTACAAAAACTCTGAAACTAATTCGTATCCCTCGTGGCTCTCGTTGAAGCATACCTTGTTATTCAATTCTTTAGGTACGTCCTTTAATACGATACTTGCCCTAATGCCTAAATATCTTACTGCCGGGTTAACCTCTTTGAATACTCCTTTAGCTAGATTCCTAGCCTCACTGTAGTTGTAGGCAAAGGCTATAACTATTCCCAGCTCGGGAAACTCTTTGCTAGAACACTTGAAAGCCCTAACTTTTTCATACTGCTTTATCATGTTAGCCATTCTACAGTCCACCTAACCAGCCGCGCCATATAGGATATTCTATCAACACTTCGGCAAGTCCGGCACTTAATTTAACCGCAAAAGTCACTAATCCAGCGGCGGCAGCAACTTTAATTATTGTTTTCCACTCAAACAAATTATCAACTCCTATCTTTACTTATATTATAGCCCCCCTCTGTTCTGTTTGTCAATAGGGTAATAAAAAATATAGTCCCTGTTAGAAGCTGGTAGGCAGAAAAACCCCTAACAGCACACAGTATTACTACTGTCTACTGAAAAGAGGTTTTTGCGATTGCGTCCCCGCCGTCGCTGTATAGTTGAATTGCTAGCCATTTCATAGCGTCCCCAACGTCCCACGCTCCATGACTTACCCCCGCGCACTCTGCGCCCGTTGCCGCCAGCCGTATATTTTATAGACTATGCCTGTCTAAAGGTATATACACCATACCAGAGTAGGTTGACCTCTGCCAACTTCCCCCCCGCATAAAGCCCACTACAGCTAAAGCGGCTAATAGTTTTTGCAATCAAAAAACTACTAGGGGCAACGACTTTATAAACTTGGCTCGTTGCAGCACCAACCATTTTTTATACACAGGTGGGGTTATTCTGTGTCATTCCTATAGAGGTAAGGAATTTTTTCTATATTTAGTTAAAATCTAGTGTCAGCATTTACTTTTTTATATTGACATTATTAAAAAAATGAGATATAATTTTTATATAGGCGTAAGAAAAAGTGCTCTTAACCTCTATAGGCTATAAGTTTAGGCGTTTACCCTGCTTTAGGTTATAAGGTTATAAGTTGATAATTAGTGTCAGCAACATTTTTATTGACATTGCGAAATTTCTTACGTTTGCGTATGAGGCAGCAGCTCTGTAAAGAGTTGCTGCTTTTTTATTTTAATCGAATTTGATAAATTTGTCTAGTTGTGGATAATGTGGATAACTCTGTGTATAAACTATATATAGTATTTAAACAGGGGAATTAGCCTATAAAATCACAAGATATAGTAAAAATAAAAGTTGTAAAAATTTTTAGCTTGACTTTTTAGCAATGGAGCTTATAATTTAAATGTAATTAAAAAATGCGTTAGGGGGGCAATGCCTGTTCTCAAACGAATCAAAAGCCGCTCCCGGTAGTTTCTAACGTCGATTAAGTAGCAAGAACATCACAAGAACAATTTTTTTCTTAAAACAAGTATCCTTTCTGTATGATTTATTAAAAAAATCTTAGTAGGTTATCCCTAGAATGCAGCTATACATTCTAGGGATTTTTTCTTTTTATTTTTTTCAAAATTCACTTGACACCTTCTTGTATTCGCTTTATAATGAGAATAAAGGGGGGCTACAAATGAGGTTTGTGTTAATGGCGTTAGGGACTGGTGTTGTTGCCGCAACAGCGGTATTCGACACATTTAGTCAGATATTAAATTTACTTTTTATCACGGTCAGCAACCAGCGACATTGCTTGCTGAATTTACTTTACTTTATAAGCGCAGTTCTTGCGCTGCTGGTGATTTTGAAATGAGGGTCATATTAAATCCTTTAATGCCGAATAAAGACGGTTACTTGATGCCTGTAAAGCCGTCACAAGTCTATCATTGCGATAACATAAATCAATTTGTTACGCAAGTTGTTAAATCCGGCTCGCTCAATACTGAATATGTTGATTTGTGCAACATAGTTGGCTATTCAGAAGAAAAGGCGGATGTTGAAACATTAGTCGAGATTTTGAAAGACTTATTTTTTGAAAAACATCTAGCTTTAACAGTGGATTTTGACGAATAAAAAAACGCCTGCACAAGACGCACAGACGTAAAAAAGGAGTAAGCCGCTACACATAAATAATATAACTAAATATGTGCTTAATCAAACTTAAAGGATTACTAATGAGAAAGAAGGGCAAAGCTATGCAGATTAAATTCCCATTACTGAACGCAGAAGATATAGAGATACGCGTTAACCGTATCATTAAGTGCTATGCCGAGAACGCACAAGGCGAACGTGTTGAATACTATAAGGCAGATTTACTGCTTTATAAAGACGCTCGTGTTGATATGTATTATCTTGATAGATATGTCGGAGCGGATAGCTGGCAAAGAACGCACCGGGCAGAAGGGAACGACTTTATTTGTGGAATATCCATAAAAAATGAAGCCGGAGAATGGATAACTAAAGAAGATGTAGGCGAATTATCCAACGTCGCAGCAAACAAGGGGCGCGCTTCCGACGCCTTTAAACGCGCTGCTACTAATTGGGGTATAGGGCGGGAATTATACAGTTCCCCCAAAATTCAGCTCATACTAAAAAAATATGAAACGTATATCAACAATCGAACGAAAAATGTAGCCTTAAGCAATGATGTTTCTTTTTTCGTTTCAGAAATTGAATACGACGAAAAAAAACGTATCATTAAAGCTCTTGTGATTAAAGACGGGAACGGTAACTATCGTTTCGCCTACCCAGACGGCAAGCGCAACGAGATACAGAAACGAATTGAAGCAGCGCAGCAGGTCGGCGCATTAGTTGCCGCCAGCGTCGAAAAAGGCAAAGAAAAGCCTTTGCCTGAAATCATCCCAGTTAAGCGGGAACGGGCAGAAGAAGCACCGCCCGCTATTAAGCCCAAAAATACGCCGCCACCTAAAGATGATGACACACGGAATATGTGTATCATGTGCGGTGTCGGAATAAGCAAAGCTGTAGCAGCTATATCCAATCGTAAAGTACAGCAGACAGTTTGTCTGCAATGTCGAGAAAAAATATTGAAAGGCAGGTATAAAAAGTGAATTTAAAAGGTATCGTTTCAGGTGTAGTGTGCGAAAAATGCGGGGCAGTGAAGCTGTTTCCTTTTTCAACAAAAGGTCAGACAAAAATCAAAGCCCGGTCTTTAGGCTGGACTATTTCTAAACAAAAGCAAGTCGGTACTGAATGGCGTTCTGTCTGTAAATGTCCCGATTGCGTGAATAACGGTTAAGAAAAAGCCCCTAGCGTCGATTGTGTGACACGCTAGGGGCTTTTAATTTTATCTTGCTTATGTTTCCTTGTGTTGATGATGTGAACCTCTCCCACTTAAAATTACTTTGTAATTTTTGAAGTGGGAGCTTCTTCTTGGGAAGTAGTTGCTTTTGTTAGCCAACTATATTTACCAAGCTAACCCCGTAGTTCCTACGGTTCTTTTTATTTTTAGACTGCTTGTTTTATTCTTAGACCTTTAGTCAATATATTTTTAGCTGCGTTTATATCTCTATCGTGATGAGTATGACAAACTGAACAAGTCCACTCTCTTACATCAAGAGTTTTCTTGCCATCTTTATAACCACATACAGAGCATATTTGACTTGATGGATAAAATTTATCAATTTTTATTATCTCTTTACCATACCATTTCGCTTTATACTCAAGTTTATTTACAAAACTAGCCCAAGATACATCAGATATAGATTTTGCTAATTTATGATTATGAAGTAATCCTTTTGTATTTAAGTCTTCAATACAGATAATATCGTGATTTTTGATAATATCTGTACTTAACTTATTTAAGAAATCTGTTCTCATATTCATAATTTTTTCGTGTATCTTAGCAATTTTAATTCTTTGTTTTTGATAATTTTTAGCTTCGCTTAATTTTCTATTTTCTTTTTTAGCAATTAGAAGTCTTTTAGAAAGTTTTCTCTGTTCTCTTTTTAGTTTATCTTCTAATTGTTTTCTAAATTTAAGATTTTCAATTTTTTCTCCAGTAGATAAAATAGCCAGATCTTTAATACCTAAGTCAATTCCTACTGATGAATTAGTTTTTGGTAATTCTTGAATATCAGTTTCACATAACAAAGAGATAAAATACTTACCACTTCCATTACGCGAGATAGTAGCAGATTTTATTATACCCTCTATTTTTCTATGCACTTTAATTTTTACTAATTCTTTAAGCTTTGGAACTTTTAACCAATTTTCAAAAATATTTACAGTTCCATTTTGATTATTGGTTGTATAGCTTTGTACAGGATTTTTCTTAGATTTGAATTTAGGAAATCCAATAAATTTATCTCTAAAAAAATTTTTATACGCTTTGTCTAAATTCATTTGAGCATTAGCAAGAGCAAGACTATCAACTTCTTTTAGAAATTCATACTCTTTTTTATATTGAGCAGGAGTTGGATATTTTATCTTTTTATCAGGATTACCTTTACTTTCTTCATATGCTTTAATTCTATCATTTAGCATAAGATTATAGACAAGACGAACACAACCAAAAGTTTTACTAAAAAATATCTTTTGTTCTTCGGTTGGATAAATTCTAAATTTATATGCTTTTAGTTGTTTCATCAGTCCACCTCCTATATTTTTACCCGTGTAAAGTCAAATGGATTTTTATATGGATTTTTTAAACTGTATCCGCTAATTAATCCACCCTGATAACCAAAATTGTCAAGCCATTGCCCATTTTTTCTAAATCTTATGGCGTCCTTGCAATTTGTGCTTCTTAAATAAATCGTCCCGCTTTTGGTAATTTTTAAAATTTTTTCTATTGTCTGCCTATCGCCAGCCATTGAATGATATTCTATAGTAACTTCATCACCGACTTTCAAGGTCGCTGCATATTTTTCTAAAGTCATATATTTACTTTTCATTTTTGCACCTCTTATATTTTTCCCATTCGTTAGGCGGCAAGCTATCTGTTATATCTTTATCTGCCCATTTTAGAAATTTTTCAACAGATATCACTGGATATTTTGACCCAAAACCGACTTTAGGGCTATCGTACTGAATAGTGTCCTCAAATGGCGATATAGAGAGTATCTGCCTATCATTGACATAACTACCGTCTAATCTATGGACGCCTCTAGGACGTTTAGCCCTATATACTCTACCTACTTTCAAATCTTCTATCTTCATTTTTCCTCGCTCCAATCTTTCGCGCACTCGTCACATAGTATCTCTACTTCGTCTAAAACTGTTGCTGTACCATTACGAACAACTTTCCCGCAGTTTGTGCAATTCAGCTCCCAGCCATTACTTAAAAATTCTTTTGCTGGTATTATTTTACTGGCTCCATATTTATCAGCCCACGGAACACGGTAAACCCGCATTTCTGTAAATTCTCTATCATGTTCGGAAGCAAGTAACGCTTTAGCTTTTCCCGGTGTAGCCGCCCAAACTACATGACTTTCGTCATAATCTTCGTCGTCCCATCCATAAGCTTTTAATTTCATTCTTTATCACCTTCTATTGTGGGAATAATTTTAAATACCCTATTAGTAGCACATTCAAAGAATTTATCCGCTTGATATTTATCAACATATTCTTTGGCTTTTTCTTCCGCTTCTACTCTGTTTTTGGCTTCTACTTCAAAGTCAAAAACATATGTTTCAATCAATTTTACACTATATTTTTTCATGGTTATTCTCCTGCTAAATATTCATAGTCCTCTTTTAAATGTTTTTCTGCTTCAAAATACGATTTATAATATTTTCCTGCTTTTTTTAAAAGCAAAAACTGTATGTCATTTTTATTAAACAATGTTTGGCTATGGATAACACCTTTATTCCTTCCTTCATCAACCGCGACGTAAAAATATACGTCGCCTATTTCGGGCTGCCACGGTTTCTTTTTGACATAGTATAAGCCAGTTAATAAACCTAACAATATAGTGGGGCAAAAGTTTTCATCCTTTTTAGAAATTAAAATGTCATTTGTGTATGTTGGAGTGTTTTTAAAGAAAAATGCTTCATTATCTTTATATACTTTACTGCCGTTTTCGTACACTATTGTAAATTCTTCGCCTATTTCTAAATTATTTTCATCTAAAAAATATTGGATATATTTACTTAACATTATTATCACCGTCCATTTTAGCCCCGCACTCCGGGCAGTATTTTGTTTCGTATTCTTCTATGTTTTGGCAAACGCTGCACATACTTGCGTCAAAAGTAATGTCTATCCAATGCCCTTTATCACGTTCTTTTTCCGCTGGCATATCGTTAATAAGTTCGTAGGCGCATTGATAGCCATTAAATTTTCCTTCGTAAAACCTACCGCTATATTCTTTTATAGCTTCTCCTGCAAGATATAGTGCTTTTAATGCGGCTTTTTTATCTATCAATTCCATATTATTCACCTTATATCTCCCCCGCGCAGCCGTTAATCATTATGGGGTTACCTTCAATATCTCTCTTTAATTCTTTTTCGCCGTCTTTATAGGCAAGACAAAAAAACTTGCCTAAATACTGATGTTTTTTTAAAAAATCGCAATCTTTCGGGCATAATGCGGGCTTAAAAAGCTGTATCTGCTGCCCACATTTTGGGCAGTAAACAGAATCGCTGTTATTCACCGTGTCCGTGATGTGATAATCACATTCAGGGCAAAAATCTACTCTTTCCCCATTTCTTAATTTAAATCTCTTGCTATATTTTATATTTGTCATATTTTTTCACTCCTTTATGGCAGTCCCCTTACTGTTACTATTTCCTTTTTATCGTTGGCACGAATTTCTACTGTATGAATTTCAAATTTTTGCACATAGCCGCACTTGTTATATATCGCCTGTGCGCCTTGTTTCGCCCTTGCAAACGTTTTATAAAGCTTAACTTCTCTATTGATTGTTGGAACGTGTCCCGGTACATATATATCGCCTTGAAGTCCTATTGTTCCAGTGTAGTAGCCTAAATTGTTGCCTGTGCAATTTCCGAAATTATGAATTAAATAAATCGCATACCGGGTATGTGTATCTAGTTGGAAAAAATCCCCGTATTGCTTTGCTTTTGCCAGCGTCGGAAAAGTTTTTATTCTTTTATCTCGAAAATATAAGGTGTAGTTTCGATTTTCTTTTTCTATCGTGATTAAATGGCTATGTGACATTTTATAACAGTCATTTACTTTATCTTTAATCCACATTCGGGTAAATCTCCCTTATAATGATATCTGTAGTTACTCTGTATATTTCGCGAATAGCAATCGTATTTTCTCGGCGGTATTTTGAACTAAAAAGACTTATATACTCTTTCGCATATTCAGGACTACTGAAAGGCATATTTGCTTCAACTTTGCCGTTGATAACAATACAGTATATCTTTTTTACAATAGCGTTACTATTTTGCATTTTTCATTCCTCACCTTCTTTTATGATATAGTCATCCATTGTGTAGCTTGTTAATACATTCGCTTCCTGAATCATTACAGTTTTATTTTTGTAAAAAGGTTTAAAAAGCTCTATGAAACTTTCAGCTTCTTCACGGCTTTTAAATGTATAGCATTCTGTGTATCCGTCGGCTATAATGTAGTATGCTTTTGCTTTTGTAACACAAACACTTTGCATTTTATTCCTCGTCCTCGTCTGCTTCTTCAACTTTCGGGTAACGCATATCAAGATATTCGCAGTCTATATTGCCCCCTTTATTTTTTTATTTTTCCTTACCTCTTGTCTATATTATAGCCCCCCCTCGTCCTGTTGTCAAGTGTTTTTTTGAAAAATTGCAAAATAAAAAAGCAGGGCAAAAGCCCTGCTTTTTGTAGAGGGGGTGTAACTGCCAGCCTGTCAAACTGATGCGGTTACGATGTTTTTGACTCTTTTAATATAATAACTCAACTGAAAAAATCTTGTCTGCACGTTTGTATTTGTTGACGGCGTCCCGCGCGTGCTTGAAGCGTTTGTATGCTGCTTGTTGCAGCAAGGCTGATTTTAATAAGATACTTTCAAAGTCGCCTACCGTTAACGTTACTAGCTCATATTCTCCCGCTTCATTTTTCGCCCTAAAAAGGTTATCGCCTTTCATTTTTGCAACTTCATGCGCCGAATTAAATTTAATAATGTTGTCTGTGTCCCTGTCAATGTAGTAAGTCTTACCGTTGACTTCGTACTTTGTGGGAGCTATTAATTCGGACTGATATTCTTGATATAACTGGCTAATGCGTATAGCTCGGGCTTCATCCGTACTGTAATTTAATTCTAATTTTAATATATTTAACGCGCTACACTGTTCATCTGTCAATGTGTTTGGAAGTGATACATTCGGCATAGCTCGCCGCAACGCGTTAATGCTGGTGTAGTCAGTCCCTTGATATCTGTACACTGTTTTTTTGTCCATTTTCAAACCCCTTTCTTAACCGCTATACGGCAGGACTACTGTGTCGCATACCTGAATTGAAAAGCTGCCTGTATCATCGACTACGGCTATAACGTTAATGATATTATTCGCGTTAGCCGTTAAAGTCGGCGCAACACCTTTCGGGTAGTAGACTGCGCTACCCGTCGGGAACGTCCAAGTTACCGCCGGAACAGTAGCACTCACAGATAACCAAAAGGTTAACGTCTTACACATATAAGGCACACTTCCTACGGTCGCTTTGAAGTTCATGTTTGAAAAATTCATATTTAAGCTCGACGGGTTATTGATCGAACAGTTAATCAGATAGCAATTTGCTGCTGATTGATAGTTAATGGTGTTCCCTGTGTTCGGCGTTGCGAAGTAAGTATTTTCCGCGGTACCTGTAAAGTAAAGGCAGCTTTCATTGTTCCCAGCTCGAATAACGCCGTTAGACGTGCCAGTATTTAACGTTGAGCCAACCGTTAAGCCCTGTGATATATAAAAGTTACCATTGCTATCAATGCTGCTTGTGTTGCTGGCTAGGTTGTTCGGCGTGAATAGTATCTGCCCATTACTGTCTGCCTTTATAGTTACATTATTGTTATTTCTGTCAACTTCTAATATCTTAAAGTTTCCAACTTGCAAGGCTGCATTTTTCGTATAGCTGATAGCAGAATTATTCTGTAAAGAAAATATACTGTAGTCAGTGCTAATGGCTTCTGCTTGATTTGAAAGCCGCATACCTGCCGTGTTATCGGCTGCCTCGGGGTAAAAACCTATGATTTTGCTTGTACCGCCGCCACCTACTCTTAAACCACTTGAAGTGCTATACTTTAGAATACTATTAGCTAAAAAGTCAAGTGTAGCCGTCGTTGCAGTGCCGCCTATTGTGGCAACTTCTGCTGTGCCAACATTGAAAAAGTGTGCCAGTCCTTCTGTAGCTGTATAATACATTGCTCCGGTAGTAGTGGAATTTATCTTTGCTTGCGTTGTTGCGCTATTAGGCTTCGTGCCTAATATGATAGTTCCACCAATGCCAGCAAGTGCGCCGTCCCTCACTGTTATAGGTTTATTAAATGTGTTCGTTCCTGTAAAGTTGTTATCTCCTGCGGCGGTAACATCACCGCCGCCGCTTGCCTCAATGGTAATATCTTTCGTTCCGTCGAAAGCCACACCATTTATTGTGCGTGCGGTTTGTAACTTTTTTGCTGTATCAGCATTACCCAGCCATTTTGCAACACCATCATGTGTGACCGTTGCAAAGGGAATATTATTGCTAGAAAAAGCTACTTTTGTATCATCGTCACGTATGACAAACACACTATTATTCGTTCCAATTCTAAATACATGAGGTTGATTTGTGCTCGCGTGATAAAGTAGTCCACCTAATTTATCTGTTCCAATTCTTGCTTGTACTGTTTCACCTGTCGGAGAAACACCAAAACTTACAGTACCACTGCTACCTGCCGCACTGCCATTTGCTACTTTAATGTTTGCTCTGAAAGTATTTAAAGCTGTAAAGGTATTGGCTGAATTTAATTGAGCGTATCCACTTAAATCGTGGTTACCGCCGAGAGCATCCCATTGTGCGCCGTCCCATGCTACATTGTCCCCCGCTTTAATACCGTGGTCGGGGTCTGCCGTTTCAACGTTCCACACGTCGCCTACTTTCTGGCCTGTAGTTGGTAAATCTGCGTAAGTCGCAACACTGCCTTTATATTGATATACCGTTGTTAATCCGAGTTGTTTCGCGGTTACTTTGTGCGGGTTATTGAAGTCAGCTTCATGTGTAGCAAGGTTATTCGCTACAGTAGTTATTTTTTTGGTTAAGTCTGTAGTAGTTCCGTCAATATCTGCTTTTGTAGCCAGTTTATACCATTCTGACCAACTACTAACAGTAGCAGGGTCACTATTTTCTACGATTTGCCCGAAACGGTTATAAATCGCTCCTGTCGTTTCACTCACCCATAGCTGTTTACATACGCTGTCATTATAATCGTTATCAACGTTTAAAAAGCCCGGGTTTGTTTCGGGCGCGTTAGGGTTATTAGAAGCTTGTAAATACCAGCGGCGAACATCAACTAATGTGTTTACATCTGTCGCTTCTGTCACGTTATTATAATAGTTTAAAACGCTTAACTGCTCAATTTTTGTCAATGCGTTCTCTGCTTTTGTTAACGCATTTGTAGCGTCATTAGCTGCGCTGTTAGCGGCTTCTTGTGCAGCGTCAGCAGTATTTTGCGCAGCGTCGGCGGCTTTTTTCGCAGCGTCGGCTAAATCGTATGCTTCGTCTGCTCTTTTTAAATCGTGGTTACCGCCGAGAGCATCCCATTGTGCGCCGTCCCATGCTACATT
>ERZ791903.537-NODE-537-length-50974-cov-9.790432_pt1 | contig 50974 bp, 35 predicted proteins | sample MGYA00510148_ERZ791903 | MGnify/ENA primary metagenome ERZ791903 (study PRJEB30046, sample SAMN00792080) | human gut metagenome | study: EMG produced TPA metagenomics assembly of the A metagenome-wide association study of gut microbiota in type 2...
GAAGATGGGAGCCAGCTCGAACTGGTTGGGAGCTACTTCGTTGTGACGGGTCTTGACGGGAATGCCGAGCTTCAAAGCTTCGATTTCCAATTCTTTCATGAAGGCCGCCACGCGGGTGGGAATGGCACCGAAATAGTGGTCTTCCAACTGTTGGTTTTTGGCACTGTCGTGTCCCATCAAGGTGCGGCCTGTCATCAGCAAGTCGGGACGGGCGGCGTACAGACCTTCATCGATCAGGAAGTATTCCTGTTCCCAACCCAGGTAGGCAACCACCTTCTTCACTTCCGGATTGAAATAGCGGCATACGTCTACGGCAGCTTTGTCTACGGCACGCAGAGCTTTCAGCAACGGTGCCTTATAGTCCAGAGATTCTCCGGTGTAGGCAATGAAAATGGTCGGGATGCAGAGCGTATCATCGACGATGAAAGCCGGAGAAGAGGGATCCCATGCGCTGTAACCGCGTGCCTCGAACGTATTGCGGATGCCACCGTTAGGGAAGCTGGATGCATCCGGTTCCTGCTGAACGAGCAATTTGCCTGTGAATTCTTCCATCACACCGCCTTTGCCATCATGCTCAATGAAAGCGTCATGCTTCTCGGCTGTACCTTCAGTCAACGGGTGGAACCAGTGGGTATAGTGGGTAACACCCATTTCGAGTGCCCATTTCTTCATACCGGCTGCCACTTCATCAGCAATGCTGCGATCCAGCGGAGCGCCATTGTCGATCACGTCAATCAGTTTAGCATATACCTTGCTCGGCAGATACCTGAACATCTTTTCCTTGTTGAATACATACTTGGCATAATATTCCGACGGACGTTCCGCAGGAGCTGCCACTGCAACGGGTTTCTTTTTAAACGCCGTTTCTACTACTCTGAATCTCAATTTAGACATAATACTTTATTATTGTTGGTTCGTAAATTAGTGATTAGGGTTTGGTGATTAGTGATTAGTGGCTGCGCTGTATGCGGCATTTTGCTTATCACTAATCACTAACCGTTGATCGTTATCCATTATACGCTGATTCACCATGCTCGTAGATGTCGAGCCCTTCTTCTTCAACGCGTTTGGAAACGCGGAGACCGTGTATCTTATCGAGTCCCTTGAAGATGATGAAACCCATGCCGGCTGCCCATGCACCTACTACGAGGGCGCCGAATACTTGTGCTCCGAGGAATCCCCAGCCTGCACCATAAAAGAGTCCTTCACTGGTGGACAAGAAACCTGTGAGAATGGTACCTGTGAAACCGCAGACACCGTGTACGGAACTTGCACCAACGGGATCGTCAATCTTCAGCACTTTATCGATGAACTCTACCGAGAATATCATTAGGATGCCGCAGATGGTACCGATGATGACGGCACCCAGCGGAGAAACCATATCGCAGCCTGCCGTGATACCTACCAGACCTGCCAGTATGCCATTCAGAGTCAGGGATAAAGATGGTTTGCTGAATTTTAACCAACTGACCACCAGTGCGAAGAAACCTCCGGCACAAGCTGCAAGATTCGTGGTGAGGAAGACGTGTGAGATAGCCATTGCGTCGTCCGTGGAGGCGGCTGCCAACTGTGAACCGGGGTTAAATCCGAACCAGCCGAACCATAAAATGAATACACCCAGCGCCGCCATGGTGAGGTTGTGTCCCGGAATAGCTCTGGACTTGCCATCTTTACCGTATTTACCGATGCGTGGACCAAGGATGGCTGCACCTACCAGCGCAATCCAGCCACCGACGGAGTGAACAATGGTGGAACCTGCGAAGTCGTGAAATGTGGTGCCGAACAGATTCATCATGAACGAACCTTCTTCGCCGTTCATCAACCAGCCGCCGCCCCAGGTCCAGTGACCGGAAATCGGATAGATCAGTACGCTGATGAAGATGGTGTAAACCAAATACATGGAGAATTTGGTACGTTCGGCCATGGCTCCCGATACAATAGTGGCTGCTGTGGCACAGAATACAGTTTGGAAAACAAGGAAACCCTCTGTTGGTAATCCTCCTCCGTCATAGAACGAGAGGTCGAAGAAGTGGGGCATTCCCACGAAACCACCTACGCCGAACATCAGTCCGAAACCGATGAACCAGTAGAGCAGGCTGCCGAACATGAAATCCACGAAATTCTTCATCAGGATGTTGGCGGTGTTCTTAACCCGGGTGAAACCGGCTTCTACCAGTGCAAAGCCCGGTTGCATGAAAAATACCAGCATAGCGGCGAGTAACATCCATACTGTGTTGAGTCCGTTTACCAGTTCTCCGACGGTGGAGGGGGCTGATGATTCTACAGTAGTCTCTTCTAATGTAGCTATAACAGCGGTTGTTGTAGCTGATATACTATCCGTTGTTGCGGAAGTTTGTGCAAAAGTTTCTGTTGTTGTGCAGAGTGCCATAAGGACAGCAAGGGCTATCCACAGCCTGGCAATGCTGCGTTTACTATATTTATCCATAAAATCTTTTTGCTTTTAGTTGTACTTGTATTCTTTGTTTCGTTAAGCAGCTCTTGCAGCTCTCTGGAGGGGGCTCTTAACAGTTGTGGTTTGATGCTGCCCTTTTATCTTTCCTGTTCGGCATTGTAGAGGGCGATGTCGCCACGTTCGGCGGTGCGGATGCGGATAGCGTCTTCTATGGGGATGATGAAGATACGCCCGTCGCCGATTTCTCCGGTCTGTGCGGACCTGATGATGGCCTGCACGGTCTTTTCGGCATTCTTGTCGCGTACCACGATAGAGATCAGGATACGTTCAATGGAACTGGTGTCGTACATTACACCGCGGTAGATGCGTGCCTGACGGGATTTCCCTATCCCCCGGACGTCGTAGTAGGAGAACCATTCGATGTCCGCTTCGAGCAATGCGTCCTTTACATCCTCGAATTTTGTCTTGCGGATAATTGCTTCAATCTTTTTCATACCTTAATACATTTACGATTAGACAATTTACTATTTACGATTTGCCATTCGGCGCATCTGTAAATACCTATACCCGTTTATCCTTCTTTAGAAACTAACTCCGAATACGAAGTATGCACCCTGTGTGTGTGGATTGAACGTCAGTTGTGCAAAGGTGGGCAGCGAAAAAGAATTTGTGAATTTGATTTCTTTTTCTGCTTTCAGTGTGAGGTTGGTTACGTTGAACTTGTTGGCATACGCACCTTCCCATGGGGTAAGACCGACTTCTGCCGACCAGTCCAGGCCACCGAGTTTAAAAGGTGCGCTGATGCCTACATACGTGGAGTAAGCCCTGTCACCGTTCTCCTTCGTATAATCATCTCCTGCAAAGTAAGTGTTCCAACTCAGTGCCAACGGACCGAAGTCATATCCCAGAGTGGCTTCGAAGATGTGTACCGTGCTGTGTGCACCGTACTTGAAATAATCTCCCGTATATCCGCCGTCCTCTTTGTGGTAGGAGAACCAGTAATCCGTAACGGATACGCTGAAACCGCCTGTATTGTAACCCAGTGTGAGGTCGATCTCCCTGGCATCTTCCTTGTCGATGCCTACCGAGCCCCAAGCTGCCAGTGACAAGCCTTTGTAGCTGACTTCCATGCTGGGCTGGATACTTACACCACCGCAGTCTGTTCCACGCCAGATGTAGTTGCTTACAAAATCTGCACCGACTGAGGCTTCCACTTTATCCTGTGCTTTTGCCGTGAAAGGCATTGCTGCTGATAATAGCGCGATGGCTATCATTCTGAATTTTACGCTTTTCATTTTCATACCTATTTTACCTTTTAAGTTTAGACAAATTGCGGATGATCAGTCCGGTGAAACTATAGTTTTATTTTAGTTGTTATCTTTTTCATCTTCATGCCAGCCATTTTCTGATTCGCCTCATGGCTTCCACACAATCTTCGTGATTCCCGAAGGCGGTCAGGCGGATGTAGCCTTCTCCGCTGGGGCCGAATCCTACACCGGGTGTTCCTACTACATTGGCTTCGTATAACATCTGCTCAAAGAATCGCCAGGAGCCGGTGCCATTCGGTGTTTTCAGCCAGATGTAAGGGGCATTCACGCCGCCGTACACTTTCAGTCCGGCGGATTCCAGACCCTCTTTCATGGTTCGGGCGTTGTTCATATAGTAGTCGATGTTTTCCTTTATCTGCTGCTTGCCCGCCGGGGTGTAGATGGCTTCGGCAGCCCGTTGGGTGATGTAGCTGGTACCGTTGAATTTGGTGCATTGACGGCGGTTCCAGAGACGGTTCAGCGGAATGCGTTCACCGGTCAGTGTGGCGGCTGTCAGTTCTTTCGGAACTACGGTGTATCCGCAACGGACTCCGGTGAATCCGGCTGTCTTCGAGAAGCTGCGGAACTCTATGGCACATTTCTTGGCACCTTTTATTTCGTAAATGGAGTGGGGAACGTCTTCTTCCTGTATAAACGCCTCATAAGCGGCATCGAACAGAATCAGAGTGTCGTTGGCAAGCGCGTAGTCCACCCATTTTTTCAGTTGCGACTTGGTTAGCGTTGTTCCTGTCGGATTGTTCGGGTAGCAAAGGTAGACGATGTCAATCCGCTTGTCCGGTATCTCGGGAACAAAGTTGTTTTCGGCGGTACAGGGCATGTAGGTCACGTTGCTCCATTTGCCGTCTTCTTCCAATACTCCGGCACGGCCACACATTACGTTGCTGTCTATATATACCGGGTAGATGGGGTCTGTCACTCCCACACTGTTGTCGTGGCGGAGGATATCGCCTATGTTGCCCGTATCGCTTTTGGCTCCATCGTTTACGAATACTTCCGTAGGGCTAAAATGAATGCCTCTCGGAGCATAATCATGTTTGATGATCGCTTCAATCAAAAAGTCATATCCCTGTTCGGGACCGTATCCGTGGAAGGTACCGGCATTTGCCATCTCATCCACTGCCCTGTGCATCGCCTCGATGCAAGCCGGTGGCAGTGGCCGGGTAACGTCTCCGATACCCAGACGGATGACCTCTTGTTTAGGGTGCGTTATCCTGAAAGTATTCACCTTTTTAGCTATGTCTGAAAATAAGTAACTTCCCGGTAGTTTCAAAAAATGTTCGTTTACTAATGCCATACTTTCTTGTTGTTTTAAGCGTTATTTAGGTTAGTGATTAACGTTTAGTGATTAGTGATTACACTGGATGCTGAATAGAGCTAATCACTAATCACTAAACATTAATCACTAATTATCTTTTCTCCGTCGAACACCCGGACTGCTCCTCCGGTCATCCATACGTGATCCGTCTTTTCGTCCCATTCGATGTTAAGTGAGCCTCCATCCATGATGATGTCTGTTTTTCTTCCGGATTTTCCGGTCAGTGCGGCGGCTACTGCGGTGGCACAGGCTCCGGTTCCGCAAGCTTGGGTGATGCCCGAACCTCTTTCCCAAACTCTCATCCTGATTTTCCCATGCTCCAGCACCTGGGCAAACTCTACATTGATGCGGTCGGGAAACAACGGATGGTTTTCCAGTTTCGGGCCGATGCTTTCGAGGTTGATATCTTTCACATCTTCTACAAAGATTACCAGGTGAGGATTTCCCATTGATACGGTTGTTCCGATGAATTTCTGCCCGTCGGCTTCGATGGGTTGTTCCTTCATATCAGCGGGACGTCCCATATCCACGGTTACGGTGTCCACTTTTCCGTCTTCCACGTGGAGTTTCAGTATTTTGATGCCCGATAGGGTGTCGAGGGTAACGGCTGTTTGGGAAGTCAGGCCGTATTCATATAGATACTTACCGATGCAGCGACTGGCGTTGCCGCACATTTTGGCTTCGGAACCATCCGCATTGAAGATGCGCATACTGAAATCTGCCTTGTCCGAACTGCCGATGAGTACCAGGCCGTCGCTTCCAATTCCTGTATGCGGGGCGCTCCATTCAACCGAAAGTTTTTCAGGGCTTTCGATGGGATATTTCAGGGTGTTTACATAAATGTAATCGTTGCCTGCTCCGTGCATCTTAGTGAATTTTATAACTCTTGTCATTTTGTACTCTGTTGATGAATTAATCTTTCTTTTTGTTTTATTGCAATGCAAAGATACGACGTTTTGCTAAATTATTCATAGAATATATATCTTATTTCTATTATTTTCATTTATTCTTTCAGTCGCTGCAAATATACGGTATTCAAGTTTTAAATTAAAAGTTTGCGGGTGGATATTTGTATAAATTGTTATTTATGGAATTATTTCCGCATATTCATTCTATGTGGGTAGTGGCGTAAATACGTGTTTTTAGTGGAAAAATGGAGTATGTGGGGTGAAAATGAAGAATTGTATATGACAGAATGAAATTATTTTCTTCTTTTTGGTGACTAAATGATCTTTTGCATAATGCCGCACTATTACAAGGCAAATGCCACACTTTAGCTTCCGCAATGCCATTCATTGGAGCCATCGAAGTGTGGCGTTTGAATTGTTGAGGTGTGGCATTGGGGGAGTTAAAGTGGGGCATTGGTACAGCTTGGGAAAGTAATGAACTAAATGCTGATAATAATTTAGGCGCGGATTACGCGGATTACACGGATTCTTTTTCTGTAATATAGTGTGATAGCGCAGCCATTAATCCGTGTAATCCGCGTAATCCGCGCCTAAAATTATATTCATAACCGAAAATAAAGAAATGAATTTAACTACCGATCTGCATTACTTCTTTTTCAATATCTCCTGCAATAATACCGGTTCGTTAGTGGTGATGAAATCCACTCCCTGGCTGATGAGCCATTCCATATCTTTGGCATCATTTACTGTCCAGGCATTTACTTTCATGCCAAGATCGTGACATTCTTTGATCCATTCGGGATGTTTTTTGAAGACAGAGAAATGGTAATCAGGACCGGCGCAACCCATGTCTTTCAGTTCCTGCGGATTGAGGTCACCTTCCAGATAATATACGGGGGTGCCTTTAGGAGCCAGGCGAATGAACTCTTTGGTCGCATGGCGTGAGAAAGTGATGTATTCGGTACGCTCTTCCAGTCCCATCTCCTTAATCATTTTCACAATTTGCTCTACGGCGAGCGTTTCCCGTTCGGGAGTCTTGTGTGCTTTGAGTTCCAGGATAAGGCGGGTTTTCAATCCTTTGGCTTTATCGAGGTATTGCTGAAGGGTAGGGAGGTTCTCACCGTTGTCGAGGGTGATGGAGGTACATTCTTTCTCGGTGGATGTTTCCATGCGGACACCTTTGAATACGCCATCGTGGTCTACGATAAGTTTGTTGTCGGCAGTGAGCCAGACATCGAACTCAGAGCCGTAGCAATGGATGGAGTCAGCTTTCACCAGGGCGGCAATACTATTCTGGGCAGAGCCGTCGGTCTTCCAGAAACCACGGTGTGCAATGACTTGGGTGTTTTGGGCTTGCAGGATGCCGCATGCGGCAAAAGACATAGCGGAGGCAAATAAAAGTTTTTTCAGTTTCATAGTTCCTTATTTATAATTCTGCCGCAAGGTACAAAATATGTCTGAAAAGTGATGTTTCATTTATGTTATTAATGCGAATCAGGAGATAAAGGTGTTATCTCCTTTACCTCCTATTACCTGCGTATACGGCGTCTGCGCCTGTGGTGACGTTTCTTCTGCTTATAAACGCTGATCCGTTTCCAGACAATCCACACAAACAGTATTCCGAAGACTGCAAAGATAAGAAGCACGATGCCTGTATTCAGGTTATCGCCTTTAACGCGGCTCCACATTTCGAGAACAAGCTCTGTGCGGTCGCCGAAATCACGGATCATGGCGCAACGCTCCACGACTTTACGGTCGGGGTATTGTATCGGATTGATCTGAACGCTGTCTGCACCGGGGCCGAAGAAATAACTGAGGTCGGAGAACTGTTCAAGAGTAGTGTCGGTCTTTGCTTCCATAATTTCGGGCGTTGCTACGGCACTGACGTAGCCGATGGCGTCCATATTGCGCAGGGCAATATCCGGCTGGCAAAGATAATTGATGAAGTAGCTGGCGGCTTTTACGTTGCGGGCATACTTGGGGATGGCCCAGCCATCGTACCAGATGTTGCTGCCTTCACGGGGAACTACATAGTCCAGGTCCACGCCTACAGCTTCCGCTTCGTCAATGGCCCAGACGGCGTCGCCACTCCAGGTAAGGTTGAGCCATGCTTTGTTTTTGGTCATCATTTCTTTACCGAAGTCGGCTTCCCATCCGGCAATGTTGGGTTTCAGGGCTTTCAGGTATTGCTCTGCAAGAGCAATGGCCTCAGGGGAATTGTCGTTCATCAGTTGCTCCACGGTGATGGTGCTGTCGGCAAGTTGCCGGGCATGGGCATAGATGATGGCAGTACCGTAGGCATCGCGATAACTGTCTTTCATCAGAATCTTGCCACGGTTGACGGCATCCCAAAGGCATCCCCAGGAGCTGACTTCTTCAAGGGTCTTGAACTTCTTGTTATAGAGTATTCCGGCGGTACCCCACATGTAGGGAACAACGTAATCATTGGTGTGGCGACCGGGCTGGCTGATTTTCTCCAACTCTTTCTGAATATACGGGGAAATGTTGGGGATATAGTCCGGAGTCTTCCCAAAATTGCGGTTGATAGGGAGGAGGAGATCTTTCTTCAACATTCGTTCGATGATGTATTCCGATGGGCATACAAGGTCGAAATCTTCCTGTCCGCGCTCAATTTTGGTGAGCATGATTTCGTTGATATCGAATACCTGGTAGATGATGCGGATATCTTCGCCTGTCTGCTCTTTGTACCAGGCAGGGAATTCGGCGAGGACTTCTTCGTCGATGTAATCTGCCCAGTTGTAGACTTTCAGTACACGGCTGCGCTTCTCGCTGGCACCGGTACAGGAGGCAAGGAGAAGAATGCAGAGAAGGAGGGGGATGTATTTCTTCATTGTTTATAGGGTTATATTAGTGATTAGCGTTTAGTGATAAGTGATTAGTAGGCTGCGCTATCATTCCGCATGGCACTAATCACTTATCACTAAACGCTAATCACTATTCTTGTTTCTTTCTGCTCTCTTGTTAATCACAATCAGCAATACTAACACCGTTACAAAAATGATTGTTGACAGTGGCCGCAGTTCAGGAGTCAATCCACCCTTACGTGCGTCCGCATAGATGTATGTCGACAATGTTTCCAATCCTTCATTTCCGATAGTGAAGATCGTTACTGCGAAATCATCAATGGAAAGCGTGAAAGCGAGGATGAAACCGCTGATCATTCCCGGCAGAATTTCAGGGAAGATGACTTTGCGAAGCGCCTGGAAAGGAGTAGCTCCGAGGTCGAGGGCTGCTTCGTATACATTCTGATTCATCTTCTTCAGACGGGGCATCACACTAAGTACCACGTATGGGGTACAGAAAGTGATGTGTGCCAATACCACTGTAGTAAATCCCTGCGAAATGCCAAAGCTGACAAACAGCAGGAACAGGGAGACACCGGTAATGATATCCGCATTCATCATCGGAATAGCATTGGTGAAATTCATCACCTGACGCGCCCGGGAGCGTAGGTTAAAGATGCCGATAGCTGCCAGACTTCCCAGCAGGGTAGAGGCTGTGGCGGCAATCGTAGCAATCGCGAATGTGTTCCAGATGGCATTCATCAGTGAGTGGTGCATGCCGCCTGTAAACAATGAACTGTATAGTTTGGTAGAGAATCCTGTCCAGTTACCCAGTACTTTGGCCTCAGTGAAAGAGAAGATCATAATGATCAGGATGGGCGAATAGAGCAGGGCAAGCAGAAACCAAAGATAGCCTTTTGCCAGAATACGTGTCATCATATCACACCTCCGCTTTCATTTTGTGCACTGTCGTCCTCGTTGGTGAAGAGGGCGGTGACGCCAATCAGCAACAGCATGATGAGCGAGAGGGCAGCGCCGTAGTTCCACATTCCGTTATATATATTCTCTTGTACGGTAGTACCGAACAGTTTGATGTTGTTCATCGTCAGCAACTCGGCAATGGCAAAGGTGGAAACCGTGGGCATGAAAACCATCACCACACCACTCATGATGCCGGGCATCGAAAGGGGGAGGATCACTTTACCGAATACCTGTACAGGCGTAGCTCCCAGGTCTTGGGCTGCTTCTATCAGACTGCCATCCATCTTCTGCAACGTATTGTAGATAGGGTATATCATGAACGGCAGGAAGTTGTAGACCATACCGAATACCAAAGCTCCTTCGCCCAGCGGCAAGTTGAGGAAATCAAACAATGCCACCGTGGCAAGTGTACGTATCAGGATGTTCACCCACATGGGCAGGATGAACAGTACAACCATGGTCTGGGAAGTGTTGAAGCGCTTCTGACTGAGAATATAAGCAGCCGGATAACCGAGCAGGAGGCATGCGAGAGTCGTGATGACAGCTATTCCGATGGAGTAGACGAATGTGTTGATAGATTCGGGATGCATCATGAATTTGCGGAAGTTGGCAAACGTGAATGTGCCTTCAGCATCGGTGAAGGCATAAACCACAATGAGCAACAGAGGCATCACAACGAAGATGATGAGAAACAATGCGTAGGGAACTGTCCAGTTCCGGCGACGCATGAAGAAACGGGATATATTACTGAGCACTTCCTTTCTTATTAGCAGATTCAACAATAGGGATAGAACCGGTAGCCTGGGCCGGTGCAACAATTCGTATATTTTCGGGTGCGATGGTGATGCCGACACGGTCGCCGTCGTCCCAGACGTCAGTGGTGTCTACAAAGATATCCTCGTCCCAATCGGTAAACACGGTGAGATGGTAATGGTTTCCTTTATAAAGGATGAATTTCACTTCGCCCGTCAGATGCCCGTCTTCTTCGTTATCTTCGAGGATGACGTTCCGGAAATCTATTTCTACGAGGACAGAGCTGCCCGGTTCGATGTCCTGCACTTCGGCACACTCAAAGGTGTAACCGAGGAATTCAACGTGTGTGGCGTCTATGAGCTTGCCTTCGAAGGTGTTGCAGGTGCGTTCTTTCTTCATTACGTGAATGTCGAAAGGTTTTACGAGCAGACCGACTTCCCGTCCGGCTTCAAAGCTATGATAGTCCTGTACCATGAATTCGTAGCCCTCGTTAGTCTGTACCATCATTTCGTAATGCACGCCTTTGAAGATGCAGGAGGTGACAGTACCCGTCAGTTGGGCAGCGGCAGAAGGCTCGAATATATAGATGTCTTCGGGACGGATGACTACATCGACGGGGGTATTTTCGCCAAAACCTTTGTCGACACATTCAAATTCGTGTCCGGCAAAGGATACGGCTTTGTCTTGAAGCATGAGGCCGTTCAGGATGTTACTTTCTCCGATGAAATCAGCAACGAAAGAGTTGATGGGTTCGTTGTAGATATCTGTCGGCGTGCCTATCTGCTGGATGCGGCCTTCGCTCATCACAACGATGGTGTCGCTCAGGGTGAGGGCTTCTTCCTGGTCGTGGGTGACGTAGACGAAGGTGATTCCGAGCTTCTGGTGCATCTCTTTCAACTCCATCTGCATGTCTTTACGCATTTTGAGGTCGAGGGCGGCAAGTGGCTCGTCCAGTAACAGCACTTCGGGTTCGTTGACGATGGCACGGGCGATGGCAACGCGTTGCTGCTGTCCGCCGGAGAGGGAATCGACGTCACGGTCTTCGTAATCCGTCATACCTACCATGCGGAGGGCTTGTTTCACTTTCTTGCCAATGGTGGCTTCGGGCATCTTTTTGAGCTTCAGTCCGAAAGCGATGTTGTTGTACACGTTGAGGTGGGGGAAAAGGGCATACTTCTGAAAGACGGTGTTCACCGGACGTTGGTGTGGCGGTGTTTGCGTGATGTCTTTTCCGGCGATGGTGATGATACCTTCCGAGGCGGTCTGGAAACCGGCTATCAGGCGCAACAACGTAGTCTTGCCGCAGCCGGAGGGGCCCAATATTGTTACAAATTCGCCCTTACGGACAGAGAGGTTTACATCATTCAGTACGGCTTTGTCTCCGAAGTATTTCGATACGTGCTCTACACCGATGATGCAGTCAGACTTTTGCATAAGCGTTATTAAGTGTTTAACCTAAAACTAATAGAACGAATTCTGCCTTTCTAAAAAAAGCGGGTACAAAGGTAGGGAATAAATTGGGAAAATGAAAGTACTGCCTTCGATTTGCATTATCTTTGAAGAAGATAAGCTGCACTTCGGCATAAAAAATGAACGAGTTCATTTTATACTGTTCTCGGTTTACATTATCTTTGTAGCATTAATGAATACTATTATAGTAGAAGGAGGCAAGGACATGGGTAACAGAATATATCCTATCGGGATACAAAACTTCGAGAAGATTCGTAAAGAAGGATACGTTTATGTGGATAAAACTGCATTGATGTATAAGTTGGTGAAGAGTGGCAGTTACTATTTCCTTTCCCGCCCCCGCCGTTTTGGGAAGAGTTTGCTGATTTCCACGCTCGAAGCCTATTTTGAGGCGAAACGGGACTTGTTTGAAGGCTTGGCGGTGGAAGCTTTGGAAAAAGACTGGGTGAAACGTCCCGTGTTCCATCTGGACTTGAATATCGGGAAATATGATACGCCGGACAGTCTGGACAAAATACTGAATGAAACGCTTGATTACTGGGAGTCACTTTATGGAACGCGTTCTGCCGAAACGACCCTTGCCTTGCGCTTTGCAGGAGTTGTGGGACGGGCCTATGAGCAAAGTGGTGAGCGTGTAGCCATTCTCATCGACGAATATGACAAACCCTTGCTCCAGGCTATCGGCAACGAGGAACTGCAACGCGAATTCCGCAACACTCTGAAACCTTTCTACGGCGTACTGAAAACCATGGACGGCTGCATCAAGTTTGCCTTGCTGACGGGAGTGACCAAGTTTGGCAAAGTCAGTGTGTTCAGTGACCTGAACAATCTGAATGACATCTCCATGGACGAGCCGTTTATTTCTATCTGTGGAATCACTGAAAAGGAGATACATCTTAATTTTGAAGAAGACCTGCACGAATTGGCAGCCGCGCAGAAAATGACGTATCAGGAAGTGTGCAATGAACTGAAAGCGTGCTATGACGGTTATCACTTTACAGAAAACACGGACGGCATCTACAATCCCTTCAGTTTGCTGAATACATTCTTTAAGATGAAATTCGGCAACTATTGGTTTGAAACCGGAACGCCTACTTACCTTGTGGAGTTGCTGAGACGAAATCATTACAATTTGGAGCGCATGGCGCATGAAGAAACGGATGCTGATGTGCTGAACTGTATTTATGGCGACAACGAACCCATACCGGTTATTTTCCAAAGCGGTTATCTCACGATAAAGGGGTATGATAAGGAATTCGGTCTATACCGTCTCGGTTTCCCTAACCGGGAAGTGGAAGAGGGCTTTATCAGATTTCTGATGCCGTTTTATACCCGCTTCAACCAGTTAGAAGCACCGTTTGAGATACAAAGATTTGTTCGTGAGATACGTTCCGGCCAACCTAACGCTTTCTTTAAGAGGCTGCAAAGCTTTTTTGCCGACACACCTTATGAATTGGTGAAAGACTTGGAATTACATTACCAGAATGTGTTGTTTATCGTCTTCAAACTGGTGGGTTTCTACACACAGGCGGAGTATCACACTTCGGAAGGGAGGGTGGATCTGGTAGTGAAGACTGCCGATTACATTTACGTCATGGAATTCAAACTGGAAGGTACTGCAGAAGAAGCCTTGCAGCAAATAGAAGAAAAACAGTATGCTCTTCCTTTCGAGGCAGACCCGAGGAAATTATTCAAAATAGGTGTGAACTTCAGTAATAAAACAAGGAATATAGAGAAGTGGATTATTGAATGACAGATTTGTGTAATTCGCGTTCTTTTATTCCGTTTTGACACTATCTTAGTGTGGATTGGAGTGGAGAGTCCTTTTATATTTCATCTTTGTTGTGTGTTAAGTTAACGTAAGTTCCTAATTTCTAATTCTCAAAATTAGAAAAATGGTATCGGACAAAAACAAAATGGAAGAATTAAAAAATAAAAAAAAGAAAAGTCGGAAAAACCGGCCAGAATACTTGACTTCACCTTTCGGATGTCGTATCTTTGCAGGGTAGTTGATAATAGAGAATTCATACGACTTGTTTTCTAAGATAATAACAGACAAAAAACAAGAAAGGCGATAATTTCAATAGGAAGTTATCGCCTTTTTTGTTGATATTTATCGGATTCGGGCTTAAAAGAGGCTTTTTACGTTTTTAATAAACGTTGAGCACATTCTTTAAAAACGTTCCTGTTATTCTTTAAAAACGAATAACAAGAAGCTTAATAAAGCAGAGAAATGCCTGTGATTTGTCTATATTTGAGACTGTGATAAGAATGCTCAGCATTCTATTGATGGATCTCGCTTGGTAAATTGTTTACACAGTAGACTCTGCTTATAACAGGCTTTATCAGCCCACGTTCCCGGCTGCCTCGTGCACATCTGCCACAGCCCGTCCGCTCGGATCATTTTTCCCTTGCAACGTGGCATCCCAGGCGAGTGCTTCAGCAGTAGAGCAAGCCACGCTCGGCACACTGGGCACGCTTCGGGCAGCCGACTGACTGGGGAAGTGCTCTTCGAAAATGCTACGATAGTAATATTCCTCCTTATTCTGTGGCGGATTGATGGGAAACCGTTCGGCGGCATGTTCCATCTGATGGTCGGTGACGGCGGCCGAAGTAATGGCTTTCAATGTATCAATCCAATTGTAACCGACGCCATCGGAAAATTGCTCTTTTTGCCGCCAGGCAACACTCTGAGGCAGCATATCTTGAAAAGCTTCGCGCACAATGCGTTTCTCCACTTCTTTGCCCGGACACATCTTGACGGCAGGGCTGAGGTTCATTGCCACATCCAGGAACTCTTTATCGAGGAAGGGAACACGACCTTCCACACCCCAGGCAGAAAGGCTCTTATTGGCACGCAGACAGTCGTACAGGTGCAGCTTGGAGAGCTTACGGATCGTTTCTTCGTGGAAAGCCTGCGGTGTGGGGGCTTTGTGGAAGTATAGATAACCACCGAAAACCTCATCGGCACCTTCGCCACTAAGCACCATCTTGATACCCATAGACTTGATGACACGTGCCAACAGGTACATCGGTGTGGAAGCACGAACAGTGGTAACGTCGTATGTTTCGATAAAGTAGATGACATCACGCAAGGCATCGAGCCCTTCCTGAATGGTATAATTGATTTCATGGTGAACGGTGCCGATGTATTCCGCCACTTCACGGGCTTTAATCAAGTCCGGTGCACCGCGCAGGCCGACGGCGAAGGAGTGGAGTTGCGGCCACCAGGCTTCGCTCTGGTTATCAGTTTCAATGCGCTTGCGGGCATACTTCTTGGCAATGGCGGAGATGACGGAAGAGTCGAGACCACCACTGAGCAGGACACCGTAAGGAACATCGGACATTAACTGGCGTTGCACGGCAGCTTCAAGGGCGAGTTTTACGCTGTTGATTTCTGGCTGGGTAGCTCGGCGGGCGGTGGTGTCACTGGCTTTGACGGCGGCATAATCGGTCCAGGGACGCTGATACCAACGGTGCATTTTTCCTTCGCGTCCCCAGAAGTAATGTCCGGGCAGAAAAGGCTCGTAGGTATCACAGAAACCTTCGAGAGCTTTCAGTTCGCTACCAACGTAGATATGTCCCTGGTCGTCACGACCGATATAAAGAGGGATTACCCCGATAGGGTCACGGGCAATCAGATAATCGTCTGCTTCCTCATCGTAAAGGGCAAAGGCGAAGATACCGTTCAATTCTTCGAGGAAATGAATGCCTTTATCCTTATATAATGCGAGGATGACTTCACAGTCCGATCCTGTACGGAAAGCATACTTGCCGGCGTAGCGTGAACGGATTTCCCGATGATTATAGATCTCACCGTTGACGGCAAGGATTTGCTTGCCATCCGGAGAGTACAAAGGTTGTCCGCCACTTTCCGGATCGACGATGGAAAGACGTTCGTGAGCCAGGATGGCACTGCCGCCTACATAAATACCACTCCAGTCCGGTCCGCGATGACGGATTTTCTGCGCCATTCGAAGCGCTTTGTTTCTCAATTCTTGGGATTGAGATTTGATATTGAAGATACCTACGATTCCACACATGATGCTTAGTGATTAGGGGTTAATGATTAGTTCAGTGATTAGGGTTTAGTGATGAGTGATTAGTAATTAGTAAGCATAGCACAGCCTGCTAATCACTAATCACTTACCACTAATCACTCAAATACTTGTCTATTCTCTCTGCCACTCTCCGTCCGTCCGCCAGTGCATGCACCACAAGGCTGGCACCACGTGCCGCATCACCTGCAACGAACACATTTTCCGGAAATTCCGGTTGTTCCGGTTTCAGGAAGCCCATGGCCAGAAGCACCATATCGGTGTCTATCACTTCCTTCTTTCCGGTAGGCTTCATGGTAGGACGTCCTCCATCCTGAGCCGGAGTCCATTCCACTTCTTCCACCTCTACACCGCAGACTTTTCCATTCTTGCCAATAAACTGATTGGATGCCAGCGACCAGCGACGCGTGCAACCTTCTTCGTGACTTGAAGTCGTCTTCAGCACAATGGGCCATTGCGGCCAAGGAGTAGCGTCATTGTGACCTACGGGAGGCTGTGGCATAATCTCAATCTGTGTCACACTCACGGCTCCCTGGCGGATGCTCGTGCCGATGCAGTCCGATCCAGTATCACCGCCACCGATGACGAGAACCCGTTTGCCCTTGGCATTTACCAGTTGGTCTTTCGGGAACGTTGCTCCATCGAGGATCTGATTTTGCTGAGACAGCATTTCGAGGGCAAGATAAATGCCTTTCAGTTCGCGTCCGGGGATATTGAGGTCACGTGCCTGCGGCGTCCCGGTGCAGATGCAGTAGGCATCAAAACCTGCGGGGAGTTTCTGTACATCTACCGTTACGCCCATTTTGAACTTGATACCTTCGGCTTCAAGCACCCGCATCCGGCGGTCGATTACTGCTTTATCGAGTTTAAAATTAGGAATACCATAGCGTAGTAATCCGCCGGGCATGGGTTTGCTGTCAAAAAGAGTCACTTCATAGCCTTTAGCATTCAGCCGGCAGGCAGCGGAGAGTCCCGCAGGACCTGCACCGATGATGGCAACCCGCTTTCCATTACGCTCAGGCCGAATGGGTACGATGTAGCCTTCGCGAAAAGCCGCTTCGGCAATAGCCGCCTCGTTTTCACGAATGGTGACAGGTGCATCACACGAAAGCTTCAGTACACATGACTTTTCGCAAAGTGCCGGACAGATGCGTCCGGTAAATTCGGGAAAGTCGTTTGTGGCGGCGAGCACTTCGTATGCTTCGCGCCATTTACCTTTATAAAGCGCATCCTGAAATTCGGGTTGCTTATTGCCCAACGGGCATGCCCAGTGACAGAAGGGTACACCGCAATCCATGCAACGTGATGCCTGGAGTTTACGTTCGTGACTGTTTAAAGTTTGCTCTACCTGACTGAAGTCGGTGATACGTTCGTGGACAGGACGGTATCCCGCTTCCTGCCGTGGTATGTTTAAAAATGCTTTTGGATCTGCCATAATGAAATTTACAATTTAGCAATTTACAATTTACCAATCTCTTTGTCCGTTTACAATGTTTATTTCCAGATGCTATTATGACAGTTGTTCCGCATGGTAATTGTACATTGTAAATGGTCAATTGTACTTTTAGTAGTCTCTCTGCATCTCCGCAATCTTCTGTTGCAGTTTCCGCATTTGCTCCTCTTGCAGCACCTTCTTGTACTCGATGGGGACTATCTGGATAAACTCATCCACATATCGGTTCCAGTTATCAAGCATCGTGCGTGCCAGGTTGGAGCCTGTATAGAGGTAGTGCTGACGAATGAGTTCGTGCAACTCCTTACGATAGGATGCTTCTTCGATGAGGCTTAGTTCCACCATTTCCATGTTACAGAAATAATCGAAGTTTCCATCCTTATTCCATACATAAGCTACACCGCCCGACATACCGGCTGCGAAGTTGCGCCCTGTTGAACCGAGGACTACCACACGACCGCCCGTCATGTACTCGCAACAATGATCGCCTACACCCTCTACTACGGCAATGGCACCGGAATTGCGGACAGCAAAACGTTCGCCTACGCGCCCATTAATGTAAACTTCACCGCTGGTTGCACCATAGAGCAAGGTGTTTCCTGCAATCGTATTCTTCTCGGCTTGGAAGTTAGAGCGTACCGGAGGCAGCACGGCAATCCGTCCGCCCGAAAGGCCTTTGCCGAGGTAATCGTTCGCTTCACCTTCCAGCTTGAAGTTGACACCCGGTACAAGGAAGGCACCGAAACTTTGTCCTGCAGAACCTTTGAACTTTACGTTCAACGTATGTTCCGGCAGTCCCGCTTCACCGTACTTCGCGGCAATGGTGCCCGAAAGCATGGCTCCGCAAGCACGATCCGTATTGGCAATGGTATATTCCAGTGAGATTTCTTTCTGGCTTTCCAGAGCTTCGGCAGCGGCATGCAGCATTTCAACGTCTTTTACGTGGTCGATGCCGTGTTGCTGGTCGATGGTGTGGCGGATGGCTGCACCATTATCGACGCGTGCCAGTATTTTGTCGAAAGCAATCAGGGATTGTTTGGGTGATTCGTTTTCTGACTTGCGGATAATTAGATCCGTGCGTCCGATGATATCATCCATACGTTCCACACCGATTTCTGCGAGATACTCCCGTACTTCCTGTGCCAGGAAAGTGAAGAAGTTCACCAAGTATTCGCTACGTCCGTGGAAGCGCCGGCGAAGTTCCTCGTTCTGTGTCGCCACACCCACAGGGCAGGTGTTCTGATGGCATTTACGCATCATGACGCAGCCCAGTACAATCAAAGCGCTGGTTGCAAATCCGAACTCTTCGGCACCCAGCATCGCCATCAGCACGATGTCACGACCGGTTTTCAGTTGCCCGTCCACTTGCAGCATCACTTGCCCGCGCAGACCGTTCAGTACAAGGGTCTGTTGTGTTTCACTCAGTCCCAGTTCAGGAGAGATACCGGCATAGCGGATACTGGAAGCAGGAGAGGCGCCCGTGCCACCTTCCGCACCGGAGATGACGATAAGGTCGGCTTTTGCTTTGGCCACTCCGGCGGCAATGGTTCCCACGCCGCTTTCGGCCACCAGTTTCACACTGATCTTGGCGTGAGGATTTACATTCTTCAGGTCGAAGATCAACTGTGCCAGGTCTTCGATGGAGTAAATGTCGTGATGGGGCGGGGGAGAAATCAATGAAATGCCGGGGATGGAGTGACGTGTCTTCGCAATCACCTGGTCTACTTTAAAGCCCGGCAACTGACCACCTTCGCCCGGTTTGGCCCCTTGTGCCACTTTGATTTGTATTTCATCGGCGTTCACCAGATACTCCGTTGTTACACCGAAGCGTCCCGAAGCTACCTGCTTGATGGCGCTACGCAGACTGGTTCCGTCTTCACGGGGCGTAAAGCGTGCGCTGTCTTCGCCTCCCTCACCTGTGTTGCTGCGTCCGTGAATCCGGTTCATGGCAATGGCCATTGCCTCATGCGCTTCTTTGCTGATAGACCCGTAACTCATGGCACCCGTCACAAAGCGGTGCATGATGCTTTCTACCGGTTCAACCTTATCTATAGAAATGGGGGCACGGCGAAAATCCAGGAAGTCGCGCAAGAAGATAGGCGCTTCTTTTCCATCTACCAGACTGGTGAATTCTTTGAACTTCTTATAACTGCCCAGGCGTGTGGCGAGTTGTAAGGTAGAAATGGTTTCAGGGTTCCAGGCATGTTTTTCTCCGTCTTTACGGAAAGCATACAAACCGTTGTTGGGGAGTAATCCGTCTATTTGTGCGGCAAAACCTGCATCGTGGAATGCGATTGCATCGCGTGCCACTTCATCCAGCCGGATGCCGCCTATTGTGGATCTCAACCCGCCGAAATAAGCATTGCTGAGCTCTTCACTCAAACCTACGGCTTCGAATATTTTCGCTCCCCGATACGAGCGGATGGTACTGATACCCATCTTACTCATGATCTTGAACAATCCCTTGCAGATGGATTTGATATATTTCTTTTCGGCTGTGGCATAATCCAATTGGATTTCTTTCTTCGCCACCAGCTTGTCAATCACGGCAAATGCCATGTAAGGATTCAGGGCACTGGCTCCAAATCCCAGTAACAGGGCTGCGTGCATCACCTCGCGTATTTCACCGCTTTCCACTATCAATGCCGTCTGTACGCGTTTTCCTACCGAAATCAGGTGGTGGTGTACTGCGCTTACTGCCAGCAGAGAAGGGATAGCCGCATGAGTGGCATCTACATCACGGTCGCTCAGTACAATGTAGTTCACCCCTTCGCTGACGGACTCTTCCGCTTGCTTGCAAAGTGCTGTGAGTGCTTCCTGCAATCCGGCACGGCCCTTTGCTGCCTCAAACAGCAAGGGTAATTTCACCGTTTTGAAACCTTTGTAGCGGATGTTGCAAAGAATATCCAGTTGTGCATTGCTCAGGATAGGATGGTTGAGGCGCACCATCTTACAATGGCTTTCGCTGGGTGTCAGGATGTTCATACCCACGGCGCCGATATATTCCGTCAGTGACATTACCAGTTCCTCGCGTATCGGGTCGATAGGCGGATTGGTGACTTGTGCAAACTGTTGGCGGAAGTAGTTGTACAGTAGTTGCGGCTTATCGGAGAGCACGGCAAGCGGCGTATCATTTCCCATTGAGTTGATAGGCTCGGCACCCGTGGTACACATCGGGACGATGAGCCGCTCTACATCTTCCTTGGAATAGCCGAAGGTGCGCAGCATCCTCTCATAATCGGGCACAGTGTGCGCTACCTTACGGCCGCTTTTCAGCTCATCCAGTTCGATGCGGTTCGTTGCCAGCCAACTGCGGTAAGGCTTGGCTTCGGCCAACTGTTTTTTCAATTCTCCGTCGTAGTAGATTTCGCCTTTCTCGGTATCTACCAGCAGTATTTTACCCGGTTGCAGGCGTCCCTTTTCTTTGATGTCTCCCGGTTCGAAATCCATCACGCCCACTTCGCTGGCAACTACCATCATGTCGTTGTGCGTAATCAGATAGCGTGCAGGACGCAATCCGTTACGGTCGAGCATACCGCCAGCAAAACGTCCGTCGCTGAACAGCAAGGCGGCGGGGCCATCCCACGGTTCCATCAGGATGGAGTGGTATTCATAGAATGCTTTCAGGTCTTCGCTGATGGGGTTCTTTTCATTGAAAGATTCAGGCACCAGCATGGCCATGGCGTGCGGCAGGCTGAGGCCTGACATAACGAGGAATTCCAAAACATTGTCCAGTGAGGCACTGTCGCTCATCCCCGGCTGAATGATGGGGCGTATCTCCTTGATGTCGCCCAGGACGGGAGAGGAGAGCACGCTTTCGCGGGCTTCCATCCAACCCCGGTTGCCGCGGATGGTGTTGATTTCGCCATTGTGGGCCAGGAGGCGGAACGGCTGTGCCAATCCCCAGGTAGGGAAGGTGTTGGTGCTGAAGCGGGAGTGCACCAGTGCTATGCCGCTGGTGAAGTAGGGGTTTGTCAGATCGGGGAAGTAGCCTCGCAGTTGCAGTGAAGAGAGCATACCTTTGTAGATGATGTTCTTCGTGGATAGGGAGACAACGTAGAAATCTTCGTGCGTGGCAATATCGGATTTGCGTACTTTGTTTTCTATTCGCTTTCTTATTATATAGAGTTTACGGTCGGCTGTCTCGCTTTCCGTAAATCCGGTGATGAAAATCTGTTTGATATCCGGTTCGTTGGCAAGTGCCGATTCTCCTAAGATTTCAGGACAAGTGGGCACATTGCGCAGGTGCATCAATGTCAATCCTTCTTTTTCAATCTCTTCGATGATAATACTTAAGATAGCACCCTGGTCTTTCTCATCTTTCGGCAGAAAGAGAAGACCTGTACCGTATTTCCCTTTCTCGGGAACAGGAATTCCCTGCAAAAGAATAAACTCATGCGGGATTTGCAGCAGAATGCCGGCACCGTCTCCGGTTTTGTTATCCGCACCTTCGGCGCCCCGGTGACGCATGTTCTCCAACACCTTCAATGCAGACTCCACCAGTTCGTGTGACTTGCCTCCGTGGATGTTCACTAACATACCGACACCACAAGCGTCATGCTCGTTCTCTGCATCATACAAGCCCAACTGCCTGGGCTGTCGTTGATATACAGGATGTTGGCTTTCTTCCCTTCCCTGTTGTCCGGCTTTTCTCTTTGTTTCGTTGTTAAAAAGTTCTTCTTTCATCTTTTTAAGTTTACTTTATTCTGCGGTAATACCTATTATTGCTATCAAAATGTTTGGCAAAAGTATTAATTTAATTTCGTATTGGTATGATAATGCGGGTTTTTGTGACTTGCAAAATGTCTGTTTATTGGATCTATGTTTTAAATTGAAATAAAATATGTGCTTTTACGTTTTGAATTGAAGTAAAATGCGTGATTTATATTCTGTATTGTAAGTATGCCTTTCCCTCGTTCGAGAAATTGCCATATTGCCATAATGCCAAATAGCCAAAAGGGAAGTGCATGACATTTTTTTCGTTTCATCCTTATCCGGATATAACCAAGTCCGTACCAACTCCGTGTCAAGTCCATACCAACTCCGTACCAAGTCCATTCCTATAGACACGGAGATGGTACGGACTTGATACAGTGTTGATATGGGATTGACGTGGATTTAGTCTCTTTACCCGTTGGCAGAATTGATTTCTTTCTTTCGGGTATGAATAATGAGTATTTCTACATTAAGTAAATCGAGTATCTCAATTCCCCTCCTCCGTCGGAGGAGGGGTGCCCAGAGGGCGGGGTGGTAGGTAAAGCAAGAAATACCGATGAATCATATAAATAAGGAATTCTTTTCTCACCTACCACCTCCCCCTTCGGGTACTCCACCCCCTCCGGCTCCCCCGTTATCGGGGGAGAGCAATTCCGACGGAGGAGGAGAATTGAGATAGTACTGTTTCATTACTTTTATTCATTACTTTTTCATTATGAATTAATTCCACCAACAGTTTTTCTTTATCTTATTGGCCTTTTCCTTTGGCCTTGGCAATTTGGCTTTTTGGCAATTTGGCAACCTTGAAAAACGACACTCTTTGTCGGATTAGAAGATTTTTCCGCTATCTCCTTTCAATATAAAACTAAAATTCCATTGCTTGCTTTGGATTTATAAAGTTATTCCTTTTGCTTTAATAAGTTTGTTTTCTTTAACTTTTTGACAAGAAAATATCTTTTTTCTATTCTTTTGATAAATAAATAGGCAAAATATTAACTTTATGTTCGTGAGATTTTATATCTTTGCAGCGCAAAATCAAATATTAATTAGTATGTGTGGAATAGTAGGCTATATTGGTCAAAAGAAAGCCTACCCCATTCTTATCAAAGGATTGAAGCGATTAGAGTATCGCGGATATGATAGTGCAGGGGTAGCATTAATCAGTGATAACCGACAGTTGAACGTTTACAAAACGAAAGGTAAGGTTTCGGAACTGGAAACTTTCGTTACTCAAAAAGATATTTCCGGTAACATCGGAATTGCCCATACCCGTTGGGCTACGCACGGGGAACCTTGCTCCGCTAACGCCCATCCTCATTATTCCTCTTCCGAACATCTCGCTCTCATCCACAACGGCATCATCGAAAACTACGCCGTCCTTAAAGAAAAACTCCAGGCCAAAGGCTATTCATTCAAAAGCAGTACGGACACTGAAGTACTGGTGCAACTGATAGAATTCATCCAGAAATCCAAAAATACAGATTTGCTGACTGCTGTGCAATTAGCGTTGCGTGAAGTAATCGGTGCTTATGCCATTGCCGTGCTGGATAAGGATAATCCGGATGAAATTATAGCAGCCCGCAAGAGTAGTCCGTTGGTGGTAGGTATCGGTGAAGATGAGTTTTTCCTGGCTTCGGATGCTACGCCGATTGTGGAATATACAGATAAAGTCGTATATTTGGAAGATGAAGAGATTGCCGTCATCCGCCGCGGAGAGAAACTGAAGGTGGTGAACCTGAAAAATGTGGAATGTCCGCACGAAGTGAAGACGGTAGCGCTGAATCTGGGACAGTTGGAAAAGGGTGGTTATCCGCACTTCATGCTGAAAGAGATTTTTGAACAGCCCGATTGCATTCACGACTGTATGCGCGGACGTATCAATGTAGAAAGTACAAATGTGGTGCTTTCCGCAGTGATTGATAACAAAGACCGCCTGCTGGCAGCCAAACGTTTCATCATCGTGGCGTGCGGTACTTCCTGGCATGCGGCTCTTATCGGAAAGCATTTGATAGAAAGTCTTTGCCGCATTCCGGTGGAAGTGGAGTATGCTTCGGAATTCCGTTACCGTGATCCGGTGATAGACAGTAAGGATGTGGTGATTGCGATTTCGCAAAGTGGCGAGACGGCGGATACACTGGCAGCTGTAGAACTGGCGCGGAGCCGTGGGGCATTTATCTATGGCATCTGTAATGCGATTGGTTCGTCTATTCCGAGGGCTACGCATACGGGTTCTTATATCCACGTAGGCCCTGAAATCGGAGTGGCTTCCACCAAAGCGTTTACGGGACAGGTGACAGTGCTCACTATGCTGGCGCTGACGCTTGCCAAGGAGAAGAATACGATAGATGAGGGGGAATTTCTTGCCATTGTGCAAGAGCTGAACCGCATTCCTGATAAGATGAAAGAAGTGCTGAAGTTGAACGGCAGCATTGCAGAGCTTTCCAAGATCTTCACGTATGCGCATAACTTTATCTATCTGGGACGCGGATATTCGTATCCCGTAGCCTTGGAAGGTGCGTTGAAGCTGAAAGAAATCTCTTATATCCATGCCGAGGGTTATCCGGCTGCTGAAATGAAGCATGGCCCTATCGCATTGGTGGATGCCGAAATGCCGGTAGTAGTGATTGCTACACAGAACGGGCTTTATGAGAAAGTATTGAGCAATATACAGGAAATCAAGGCGCGTAAGGGCAAAGTGATTGCCTTGGTGACAAAAGGAGATATGGTTATCAGCAAGATTGCCGATACTTGTATCGAGTTACCGGAAACAATTGAGTGTCTTGACCCGTTGATTACTACGGTACCGTTGCAGTTACTGGCCTATCATATCGCAGTATGCAAAGGGATGGATGTGGATCAGCCGAGAAACTTGGCGAAGAGCGTAACAGTGGAATAAAGAGGGTAATACGAAATAAATAGTAAACGATAAATTGTACTTTGTACATTGTAAATTGTAAATGAACTGATGGAAGAACTGAAGCATGAATGTGGCGTTGCCATGATACGCCTGCTGAAACCTCTGGAATACTATGAACAGAAGTACGGCACATGGATGTACGGTTTGAACAAACTCTATCTTCTGATGGAGAAACAGCACAACCGCGGACAAGAGGGCGCCGGTATGGCTTGTGTAAAGCTGGAAGCAAATCCCGGTGAGGAGTATATGTTCCGTGAGCGTGCACTCGGTTCGGGCGCCATTACCGAAATATTCGGTACGGTGCAGAGCAACTTTAAGGATCTGACAAAAGAGCAGCTTCATGATGCGGATTACGCTAAGAAATACCTCCCTTTTGCGGGCGAGGCTTACATGGGGCACTTGCGCTATTCCACTACCGGAAAGAGCGGCATTTCCTATGTGCACCCCTTCCTGAGGCGTAACAACTGGCGGGCTAAGAACCTTGCTCTTTGCGGCAATTTCAACATGACGAACGTGGATGAGATCTTTGCACGTATCACTGCTATCGGCCAGCATCCACGGAAGTATGCCGATACGTACATCATGCTGGAACAAGTGGGACACCGTCTCGACCGTGAAGTGGAGCGCCTCTTCAATCTTGCCGAAGCGGAAGGATTGACAGGCATGGGCGTGACTCACTATATAGAAGATCATATGGATCTGGCAAACGTGCTGCGTACTTCGAGCAAGGAGTGGGACGGAGGCTATGTGATATGCGGACTGACGGGAAGCGGTGAATCGTTTGCCGTGCGCGATCCGTGGGGGATCCGCCCCGCATTCTGGTATCAGGATGATGAAGTGGCAGTGCTTGCCAGCGAACGCCCTGTGATACAAACTGCTTTCAATGTGCCGGCCGGCAGCATTAAGGAATTGATGCCCGGACAGGCCTTACTGATAAATAAGGCAGGCAAGCTGCGCACCACCCAGATCAATAAAGTGCGCGAGGTGAAACCCTGTTCTTTCGAACGTATTTATTTCTCACGCGGCAGTGATGTGGATATTTACAGAGAACGTAAACTATTGGGTGAGAAACTGATACCTAATATCTTGAAAGCCATTAATAAAGACCTTGACCATACCGTGTTTTCCTTCATCCCGAATACAGCGGAAGTTGCTTTCTACGGCATGTTGCAGGGACTGGATGATTATCTGAATGAAGAGAAAGTGCAACAGATTGCTTCCCTGGGACATAGCCCCAATCTGGAAGAGCTGGAACAGATACTTTCCCGCCGTATCCGTAGCGAAAAGGTGGCCATCAAGGACATCAAACTGCGCACGTTTATTGCAGAAGGAAACAGCCGCAATGACTTGGCTGCGCATGTGTATGATATCACCTATGGCAGTCTGGTGCCGGGTGTGGACAATCTTGTCATTATCGACGACTCCATTGTGCGCGGAACCACTCTGAAACAGAGTATCATCGGTATTCTCGACCGTCTGGGCCCCAAGAAGATTGTGATTGTTTCTTCTTCCCCGCAGGTACGTTATCCCGATTATTACGGCATCGACATGGCAAAGATGAGTGAATTCATTGCTTTTAAAGCGGCCATCGAGTTGCTGAAAGACCGGGATATGAAAGATGTGATTGCCGCTGCCTACCGCAAATCGAAAGACCAGGTAGGACTGCCGAAGGAGCAAATGGTGAACTATGTGAAGGATATCTATGCACCTTTCACTGACGAGGAAATCTCCGCCAAGATGGTGGAACTGCTGACACCTGCCGGAACAAAGGCGAAGGTGGAAATCGTATACCAACCGTTGGAGGGGCTGCATGAGGCTTGTCCTAATCATCGGGGAGACTGGTATTTCAGCGGTGATTATCCTACGCCGGGCGGGGTGAAGATGCTGAATAATGCCTTTATTGACTATATAGAACAAGTATATCAATTTTAACGAAATAGTGTTTAGTGATAAGTGATTAACGTTAATCACTTATCACTAAACACTAATCACTAACTAACATGAGAAATGTAACTCTTATCCTCGACGACGGGAGCCGCTTCCACGGCAAGTCGTTTGGCTACGAAAAGCCGGTAGCGGGAGAGGTGGTTTTCAACACAGCTATGACGGGGTATCCCGAGAGCTTGACTGACCCCTCGTATGCCGGACAGTTGATGACGCTCACTTATCCGTTGGTGGGCAATTATGGTGTGCCGCCTTTCACTATCGAACCGAATGGACTGGCTACCTTTATGGAAAGTGAACGTATCCATGCGGAAGCCATCATTGTAAGTGATTATAGTGAGGACTTTAGCCATTGGAACGCTGTGGAAAGCCTTGCTGATTGGCTGAAGCGTGAACAGGTGCCGGGCATCACAGGTATCGATACACGTGAGCTGACAAAGGTGCTCCGCGAACATGGCGTGATGATGGGGAAGATTGTTTTTGATGATGAACCGGAGAATGTGCCCGATGCCGTGTATGCGGGAGTGAATTATGTGGATAAGGTGAGTTGCAAGGAGATAATCCGGTACAACGAAGGTGCGGGTAAGAAGAAAGTAGTCCTGGTGGATTGTGGAGTGAAGACTAATATTCTTCGCTGTCTGCTGAAGCGTGATGTGGAAGTCATCCGTGTGCCTTGGGATTATGATTATAATGAACTGGAGTTCGACGGACTTTTCATCAGTAACGGCCCGGGTGATCCGGATACCTGTGATGCTGCGGTGCAGAATATCCGCCGGGCAATGAAGAATGAAAAACTACCTATCTTCGGTATCTGCATGGGAAATCAGTTGCTGAGTAAGGCAGGAGGAGCAAAGATATACAAGCTGAAATATGGTCATCGCAGTCACAACCAGCCGGTGCGTATGGTGGGCACGGAGCGTTGCTTCATCACTTCGCAGAATCATGGTTATGCAGTGGACAACACTACGCTGACGGAAGATTGGGAACCGCTGTTCATCAATATGAACGACGGGTCTAATGAGGGCATTAAACATAAACGGAATCCCTGGTTCTCTGCACAATTCCATCCGGAAGCTGCCAGCGGGCCGACGGATACGGAGTTTTTGTTTGATGAGTTCGTGAAACTGCTGTAATCACCTATAAATGTACAATAAATGAAAGAAAACAATATAAAGAAAGTCCTGCTACTCGGTTCCGGTGCACTGAAAATCGGCGAGGCAGGTGAGTTCGACTACTCCGGCAGCCAGGCACTCAAAGCCTTGAAAGAAGAAGGTATCTACACCGTTCTTATCAACCCGAATATCGCTACTGTGCAGACTTCGGAAGGCGTTGCCGACCAGATTTATTTCCTGCCTGTCACTCCTTATTTTGTAGAGAAAGTCATCGAAAAAGAACGTCCGGATGGCGTTATGCTTGCCTTTGGTGGACAAACGGCACTGAACTGCGGTGTTGCCCTCTACAAAGACGGAGTTTTTGAGAAATATGGTGTAAAAGTTCTCGGTACTCCCGTACAAGCCATTATCGATACGGAAGACCGTGAGATTTTCGTGCATAAGCTGAATGAAATCAATGTAAAGACTATTAAAAGCGAAGCCGTAGAAAATGCCATTGATGCCCGTCGTGCTGCTGCCGAATTGGGTTATCCGGTGATTGTCCGCGCTGCATACGCTCTTGGCGGACTGGGTTCCGGCTTCTGTGACAATGAAGAAGAACTGGATGTGCTGGTTGAGAAAGCTTTCTCCTTTTCCCCGCAGGTGCTTGTGGAAAAATCCTTGCGTGGATGGAAAGAAGTGGAGTATGAGGTGGTGCGCGACCGCTTTGACAACTGTATCACCGTTTGTAACATGGAGAACTTCGACCCGCTGGGCATCCATACGGGAGAGTCCATTGTTATCGCTCCGTCACAGACACTCAGTAATTCCGATTATCATAAGTTGCGCGAACTTGCTATCCGTATCATTCGTCATATCGGTATTGTAGGAGAATGTAATGTGCAGTATGCTTATGATCCTGAAAGTGAAGATTATAGAGTAATTGAAGTAAATGCCCGCTTGAGCCGTTCTTCTGCTCTGGCCTCTAAAGCTACGGGTTATCCGCTTGCTTTCGTTGCTGCAAAACTCGGTCTTGGCTACGGATTATTCGACCTGAAGAATTCTGTAACAAAAACCACAAGTGCTTTCTTTGAACCTGCATTGGACTATGTGGTCTGCAAAATACCCCGTTGGGACTTGGGTAAGTTCCATGGTGTAGACAAGGAACTGGGTTCCAGCATGAAGTCAGTAGGCGAGGTGATGGCTATTGGCCGTACTTTTGAAGAAGCCATTCAGAAAGGTTTGCGTATGATAGGACAGGGGATGCATGGTTTCGTAGAGAATAAGGAACTTGTTATCTCTGATATAGACAAGGCGCTCCGTGAACCGACGGACAAGCGTATCTTTGTCATATCCAAAGCTTTCCGTGCCGGATATACCGTTGATCAAGTGCACGAACTGACGAAGATCGATAAGTGGTTCCTGGAGAAGCTGATGAACATCATGAACACCAGCAAAGAGTTGGAACAGTGGAGCAAGAACCACAAACAGATAGCCGATCTGCCTTTGGAATTGCTGAAAAAAGCTAAGGTACAAGGTTTCTCCGATTTCCAGATAGCCCGTGCCATCGGTTATGAAGGAGACATGGAAGACGGTATTCTCTATGTGCGCAATCATCGTAAGAGCGTTGGCATTGTCCCTGTGGTGAAGCAAATAGACACTCTTGCTGCCGAATATCCTGCACAGACTAATTACCTGTATCTGACGTATAGTGGCATCGCTAATGATGTTCATTATCTCGGCGATCGTAAATCCATCGTTGTACTCGGTTCCGGTGCGTATCGTATCGGGTCTTCCGTAGAGTTTGACTGGTGCGGTGTACAGGCACTGAATACCATCCGCAAAGAGGGGTATCGCAGCGTTATGATCAATTATAATCCCGAAACTGTATCTACGGACTATGATATGTGCGACCGTCTTTATTTCGATGAACTTACCTTCGAACGGGTAATGGATATCCTTGAACTGGAAAATCCGCACGGGGTGATTGTTTCCACCGGTGGTCAGATACCGAATAACCTTGCCCTGCGTCTGGATGCGCAGAAAGTGCCTATACTCGGTACTTCTGCCAAAAGCATTGACAACGCCGAAAACCGTGAGAAATTCTCTGCCATGCTGGACCGTATCGGCGTAGACCAGCCTCGTTGGCGCGAGCTTACGAGCATGGACGACATCAACGAGTTTGTGGAAGAAGTGGGGTTTCCGGTGCTTGTGCGTCCGTCATACGTGCTTTCAGGTGCTGCAATGAACGTTTGTTCCAATCAGGAGGAGTTGGAACGCTTCTTGCAACTTGCGGCCAATGTATCGAAGAAACATCCGGTGGTTGTCAGCCAGTTCATCGAACATGCCAAGGAGGTGGAGATGGATGCGGTGGCACAGAATGGAGAAATTGTGGCATACGCTATCTCTGAACATATTGAGTTTGCCGGGGTGCATTCGGGTGATGCTACGATTCAATTTCCGCCGCAGAAGCTTTATGTGGAGACGGTACGCCGCATTAAGCGTATCAGTCGTGAGATTGCACGCGAACTGAATATCTCCGGTCCGTTCAATATCCAGTATCTGGCTCGTGAGAATGACATCAAGGTGATTGAGTGTAACCTGCGTGCATCTCGTAGTTTCCCGTTCGTCAGCAAGGTGCTGAAGATTAATCTTATCGAACTGGCTACGAAGGTGATGTTGGGGCTTCCGGTAGAGAAGCCGAATAAGAATCTCTTTGAACTGGATTATGTAGGCATCAAGGCCAGCCAGTTCTCTTTCAATCGTTTGCAAAAGGCGGATCCGGTGTTGGGTGTGGATATGGCATCTACAGGTGAGGTTGGTTGTATCGGAAGTGATACGTCCTGTGCCGTGCTGAAGGCTATGCTTTCTGTAGGCTACCGCATACCGAAGAAAAATATCCTGCTTTCTACCGGTACACCGAAACAGAAGGTGGAAATGCTTTCCGCTGCCCGTCTGCTTCAGCAAAAAGGGTATAAGCTCTTTGCAACGGGAGGTACCAGTAAGTTCCTTACGGAGAATGGGGTGGAGAATACGCAGGTGTATTGGCCCAGTGAGACCAACCAACAGCCGCAAGCGTTGGATATGCTGCACAAAAAGGAGATCGACATGGTGGTGAATATTCCGAAGAACCTCACTGCGGGTGAGTTGAGCAACGGATATAAGATTCGTCGTGCCGCTATCGACCTGAATGTTCCGCTGATTACGAATGCCCGCCTGGCAAGTGCTTTCATCAATGCTTTCTGTACAATGACACTGGATGATTTGGCAATTAAATCGTGGGCGGAGTATAAATAATCTCTGTATAACAAAGTGAGAAAAACATTTGTTAGTCAAAGAGAATGGCTTAACTTTGCATTTACAACTATAAAAATATAGGAGAGTATATTATGGATACAACGATGGAAACCATTTCATTTGAGTTGCCGAAAGCTGACTTAAAGTTATTCAAAGAATTGGCAAAGAAGATGGGCTGGACTATTACTGACAAAAAGTCGGGTATAGAAAAGGCTATGGAGGATGTGAAGGCCGGGCGTGTGTATAAAGCAAAAGATGCAGATGAGTTATTTAAGCAAATATTAGGCTGATGGCATATACCTTGACATATACCGGACAGTTCAAGAAAGATTTAAAGCGTTGCCAGAAACGAGGATTATATCTTGAACTTTTGCATAAAGTGATAACTCTTTTACAAGAAAACGGTTCTTTGCCGGCTGAATATAAACCTCATATATTGTCGGGACAATTCTCCGGATATTGGGAGTGTCATATAAAGCCGGACTGGTTGTTGATATGGGAGCAGAATGATAAAGAATTGACTTTATTGTTGCTTAATACTGAGACACATTCGGACTTGTTTTGATAACTTTAGAAATATAGCGCCCCGTTGCATTGCAAAGATGTAACGGGGCTTTTGCTTTTTATATGCTGCAAAACATATCCCTATTTCTTGCTGATTCAGAATAAATAATCTTTCTTTGCACCAGCACAGTTCAGCACAGTTACCTGTATCATCCTTACTTTGATTAAACCTGTATACGCAATATGAAAACAATTTTCGGGCAACAAACGACGAAGGTAAAACAACTGGCCGATTTGATCAGCCAGGACATTTCCATGGGACGTTACAAGACGGATACCGCCCTGCCTTCTATCAATCAGCTGAGCCACGATTATAAAGTTTCCCGCGACACGGTTTTTAAAGCCTTTATTGATCTGAAGGAGCGGGGGATTATCGACTCTACTCCTGGTAAAGGTTACTATGTGGTGAACCGTCAGAAAAATATTCTGCTGCTGCTCGATGAATATTCACCTTTTAAAGATACATTGTATAACAGCATCATCCGCCGCCTTTCTACGCGTTATAAGGTAGACCTGTGGTTTCATCAGTATAACGAAGCATTGTTCAATGCTATTCTTCGCGATTCCATTGGCCGTTATAATAAGTACGTGGTAATGAACTTCGATAATGAAAAGATTTCCCCTTATCTCTATAAGATAGACTCTTCCCGTCTGTTGCTGCTTGATTTCGGGCAGTTTGATAAGCGGGAATATTCATACATCTGCCAGGACTTCGGTGAAGCCTTTTACGCAGCTATGGCTCAATTGTCAGATAGGTTGCAGAACTATCGCAAGCTTATCCTGTTTCTGGCACGGGAAAGTAAGCATCCCAAGGAGACGTGCGATTATTTCAGGAAGTATTGTGCAGATCATCAATTGGAATGTGAGATAATAGAGACTTTGGACGGCAGGGAAGTGCATTCCGGTGAAGCCTATATTGCCATCCGTCAGGTGGATGTAGTGGAGATTGTGAAGAAGAGCCGTGCGGCAGGTTTGACGTGTGGCGTTGATTTCGGCTTGATAGCCTACAATGATACGCCGGCTTATGAAGTGATTGATAAGGGAATAACAGTGATGAGTGTTGATTGGCAAAAGATGGGAATCCTGACGGCGGATTTCATCTTGAGTGGCAAGCCCATACAGGTCTGTCTGCCGACGGAAGTAAATTTAAGAGGCTCTTTATAGCCTTTTTTTACAAACCTATTTCAGCACAGTTCAGCATAGATAATGTTTTATTAACCAAATAAATGATAGCATGAAAAAGTATCCGAAAATCGGGATTCGTCCCACTATCGACGGTCGCCAGGGTGGCGTACGTGAAAGCCTTGAAGAAAAGACTATGAATCTGGCTAAAGCAGTAGCCGAGTTGATCACCAGTAACTTGAAGAACGGTGACGGAAGTCCGGTGGAGTGTGTGATTTCAGACAGTACCATCGGTCGAGTAGCCGAAAGCGCGGCTTGTGCCGAGAAGTTTGAACGCGAAGGCGTGGGTTCTACTATCACAGTGACCTCTTGCTGGTGCTACGGTGCCGAGACTATGGACATGAATCCGTATTATCCGAAAGCTGTTTGGGGATTTAACGGTACAGAACGTCCGGGAGCTGTATATCTGGCAGCTGTACTGGCAGGACATGCACAAAAAGGATTACCTGCTTTTGGCATTTATGGACGTGATGTGCAGGATCTGGATGACAATTCCATCCCTGCCGACGTTGCAGAAAAACTGCTTCGTTTTGCACGTGCCGCACAGGCAGTAGCAACCATGCGCGGAAAATCTTACCTGTCGATGGGTAGCGTATCCATGGGTATTGCCGGTTCTATTGTGAACCCGGATTTCTTCCAGGAATATCTGGGCATCCGTTGCGAATCTGTAGACCTGACCGAAATTATCCGTCGCATGACTGAAGGTATCTATGATAAGGAAGAGTTTGCCAAGGCCATGGCATGGACAGAGAAATATTGCAAGAAAAATGAGGGCAAGGATTTCAATATCCCCGCAAAGACCAAGACCCGTGAGCAAAAAGACGAAGATTGGGAGTTTATTGTGAAGATGACCCTTATCATGCGCGACCTTATACAGGGTAATCCGAAACTTCGCGAAATGGGATTCAAGGAAGAAGCACTTGGACACAATGCCATTGCCGCCGGTTTCCAGGGACAACGCCAGTGGACGGATTTTTACCCGAATGGTGACTATTCCGAAGCTCTGTTGAATACTTCTTTTGACTGGAACGGCATCCGTGAAGCATACGTAGTGGCTACTGAAAATGATGCCTGCAACGGTGTAGCCATGCTTTTCGGTCATTTGCTGACAAACCGTGCACAGATATTCTCTGACGTGCGTACATATTGGAGTCCTGAAGCTGTGAAACGTGTTACGGGTAAAGAATTGACTGGTTTGGCAGCTAATGGCATTATCCATCTGATTAACTCCGGTGCTACCACTCTGGATGGTACAGGTCAGCAAACGAATGCACAGGGTGAACCTGTCATGAAACCCCATTGGGAAATCTCCGAGGCTGAAATGGAGAAATGTCTTGAAGCTACCACCTGGTATCCCGCTAACCGTGATTATTTCCGTGGAGGTGGTTTCTCTTCCAACTTCCTGTCAAAGGGTGGAATGCCTGTAACTATGACTCGCCTGAATCTGGTAAAAGGCCTTGGCCCTGTGCTTCAGATTGCTGAGGGATGGACGGTAGAGATCGATCCGGAAGTTCACAGACTGCTGGATGAACGTACGGACCGTACTTGGCCTACTACTTGGTTTGTGCCCCGCCTGTGCGATAAACCGGCATTTGAAGATGTGTACTCGGTAATGAATAACTGGGGAGCCAATCATGGTGCTATCAGTTACGGACATATCGGTCAGGATTTGATTACACTGGCTTCCATGCTTCGTATTCCTGTTTGCATGCACAATGTGGATGAGAAGAAGATATTCCGTCCTGCTGCCTGGAATGCATTCGGTATGGATAAAGAAGGAGCTGATTACAGAGCTTGCACAACGTACGGACCTATCTATAAATAACAAATAAGAAATAGACATGATAACAAACGAACACATAGAACAATTCATTGCCCAGGCGCATCGGGTAGGAGATGCCGGATTGACAATATGCAGTAGCGGCAATATCTCCTGGCGCATTGATGACGAAGTTCTGCTTTCCGGAACAGGGTCATGGGTACCTTCGCTGCCTAAAGAAAAAGTAGCTGTCTGCCGCCTTTCCACAGGAGAAGTCTTGAATGGAGTGAAGCCCTCTATGGAAAGCGGTTTCCATCTGGGAGTACTTCGTGAGCGTCCTGATGTGAATGTAGTTCTGCATTTTCAGTCACACTATGCCACGGCTGTGGCATGTATGAAGAATCGTCCTACGAACTTCAACGTAACAGCGGAGATTCCCTGCCATGTGGGAAGTGAGATTCCGGTAGTTCCTTATTATCGTCCGGGATCGAAAGAATTGGCCCAGGGAGTGATTGATGCTTTGAAAGATCATAATTCCGTCCTCTTGCTGAAACATGGGCAGGTGGTGTGTGGTAAGGACTTCGACCAGGCTTTTGAACGCGCTATGTTCTTTGAAATGGCATGCCGCATCATTATCCAGTCCGGAGGAGACTATACAGTACTTACTCCTGAAGAAATCGATGATCTTGAAACATACATTTTAGGAAAGAAGACTAAATGATGAATACCTATCTGGCAGTAGATTTTGGAGGTGGAAGCGGTCGCGTTATGGCCGGTTCCATCTGCCAGGGTACGTTGAAACTGGAAGAGGTGTACCGCTTTCCAAACCGTCAGGTGCGGATGGGAAACCATGTGTACTGGGATTTTCTTGCCTTGTTTGATGAGATGAAGAACGGACTCCGGCAAGCGGTGCGCAAGGGATATCATATCAGGAGCATTGGTATTGATACCTGGGGCGTGGACTTTGGATTGATAGACCGTAACGGTAATTTGCTGGGAAATCCTGTGTGTTATCGTGATCCCCGAACGGATGGTTTACCGGAGGAGTTTTTCGGTGGTGATCTTGTTCGGCATTATTCCGAAGTCGGCATACAAGTGATGTCCATCAATACACTTTTTCAGCTTTACAGCATGAAGAAAAGCGGTGATGTGCAATTGGAAGTTGCAGACCGTCTTCTGTTTATGCCCGATCTTTTCAGTTACTTCCTCACTGGGGTGGCAAATAATGAATATTGCATTGCATCCACCTCCGAACTGCTTGATGCACATAGCCGGACCTGGAATCAGCCACTCATCCATCGATTGGGAGTACCTGCACATCTTTTCGGAAACATTGTGATGCCCGGTACGGTACGTGGCAAACTGAAACGGGAGATTGCTGAAGAAATCGGTCTGACGGATGAAGTGGATGTCATAGCTGTCGGTTCGCACGATACGGCGAGTGCTGTTTATGCGATTCCTTCGACACAGGTGGATAAATCCCGTTGTGCTTTCCTCAGTTCCGGTACGTGGTCTCTGCTGGGTGTTGAACTGGATGAGCCTATTCTCACGGAAGAAGCTTGCCGCGCCGGTTTTACCAATGAGGGCGGGGTAGGCGGTAAGATTCGTTTCCTTCAGAATATCACCGGGCTTTGGATCTTGCAACGCCTTATAGCGCAATGGAAAGAAAGAGGAGAGCGATGTGGGTACGATTTCTTGCTTTCTGCTGCCGAATCTGCGGATATTTCATCCGTCATTGACGTAGACGATAAGATATTCCAGAATCCTGTGGATATGGAAGATGCCATTGCGGAGTATTGCGAAGCGCACGGGCTGCCTATACCGGAAACTTACGGTGAGGTAGTGCGTTGTGTACTCCAATCACTTGCCTTGCGCTATAAGCAAGGAATAGATCAACTGAACCGCTTGCTTCCTGCTCCGATAGAACAGCTCAATATCATCGGTGGCGGATGCCGTAATTCACTGCTGAACCGCCTGACTGCCGAGGCTTTGGGTATTCCCGTTTATGCCGGACCTGTAGAGGCAACCGCTATCGGTAATATCCTGGTGCAAGCCATTGCCAAAGGAGAGATCGGCAGCCGTGAAGAAATCAAAGAATTTATTTAATAACTTAGCCGGAACGCAGATAAACACTGCTTTGCGTAGATAATTATCGTATCACTTTTTAATCTGCTAAAATCTGTGTTTATTTGCGTTTCAATATTGATTTACTATGGACACATCAATCAAACGTTATCCCGCCAAAGAGCATCATCAGCCGGTGGAGCGTATCTGCCGGACACTGGAACTCCGTGACGATCCGAAGTTGATAGCCGAATACCGCCGCCGGCACAGTCGGGAAACTATCTGGCCCGAAATACCTGCCGGTATTCGTGAAGCCGGCATTCTGGAAATGGAAATATATCTTTTGGACACCCGCCTGTTTATGATAGTCGAAGTGCCTGTAGGGTTTGACTGGGATGCAGCTATGGAGCGCCTCGCTTCCTTGCCCCGGCAGCAGGAATGGGAAGACTATATGGCCATCTTCCAGCTTGTAAAACCCGGTTCCACTGCCGCCGAGAAATGGCGACCGATGGAGCGTATTTTCCACCTTTATGATTAATCCCAGCCAAAGAAATAACTACCATGAAGAACAACACTAAGAAAAACAGCATTATCAGTAAAGACGGAGTAAGCTACCTCATTCCGTTCATTCTTATCACCAGTTGCTTTGCCTTGTGGGGCTTTGCCAACGATATCACGAATCCTATGGTGAAAGCCTTTTCCAAGATCTTCCGTATGAGTGTTACCGACGGGGCACTGGTGCAGGTGGCTTTCTATGGCGGATATTTTGCCATGGCATTCCCCGCAGCTATTTTTATCCGTCGCTTTTCATATAAAGCAGGGGTACTGTTAGGGCTGGGGCTGTATACTATCGGTGCATTCCTCTTTTATCCTGCCATGCTGACAGGCAATTACTATCCCTTCCTCATTGCCTACTTTATCCTGACATGCGGACTCTCGTTTCTGGAGACAAGTTGTAATCCGTATATTCTTTCTATGGGTGATGAAGCTACATCCACCCGCCGCCTGAATCTCGCACAGTCTTTTAACCCGATGGGCTCGTTGTTGGGTATGTACGTGGCGATGAATTTTATTCAGAATCGCTTGAACCCGATGGATACGGTGGAACGCAGTCAGCTTTCGGATATTGAATTCGCTGCGGTACGTGATTCGGACCTGATGGTACTGATTGCGCCTTATCTGATTATCGGGCTTGTTATTTTGGCAATGCTGATTGTGATTCGCATGGTGAAGATGCCGAAAAATGGTGATCGGTCTCATGACATCAACTTCCTGCCTACATTGAAACGCATATTTAGCATACACCATTACCGTGAAGGAGTTATCGCACAATTCTTCTATGTAGGTGCGCAGATTATGTGCTGGACATTTATCATTCAATATGGTACGCGCTATTTCATGTCGGAAGGGATGGAAGAGAAAGCTGCGGAAGTGCTTTCACAGCAATATAATATTGTGGCTATGATTATTTTCTGTGCCAGCCGTTTCATCTGTACGTTTATTTTAAGGTATCTCAGTCCGGGACTGTTGCTGAAAGTACTGGCTATTGCAGCCTGCGTATTTACGGCCGGGGTGATTGGTTTCCAGAATATCTGGGGAATGTATTGTCTCGTAGGGGTATCAGCCTGTATGTCTCTGATGTTCCCCACGATTTACGGCATAGCTTTACAGGGATTGGGCGATGATGCCAAGTTCGGTGCTGCCGGATTGATTATGGCAATTCTCGGAGGTTCGGTATTGCCCCCGATTCAAGCAAGCATTATAGACTGCCAGACGCTTCTGGGCATACCGGCAGTAAGCCTGTCATTCATTCTTCCGTTCATCTGTTTTGTGGTAATTGTAATCTATGGTCATCGGTCGTATTGTAGGGAGAAAATGCGAAAGCAATTATAGATACTTCTGATTTTGATAATGAAGAGCCTTTTTCAAAAAAAAAGGCTCTCTTTTTGTTTTATATGGTTGCATTTCTTCTTTTTTTGCTACTTTTGTATTGCAAAATAAAACAAGTAAATATTTCGCATAACATAAAATTCTTCTGGTACAGATGAAAAAATATTTTCTACTTCTGTTTTTCTATCTCTTATTTGTAATTTCAGCTTTTGCACAAAAAGATGCGATAGACGGTAAAAGTTATATCCTTTGTATAAACTCATATACGGAAGCTTCTCCCTGGAGTAGCCGACTCATTTCCAACGTTACGGAATTCGTTCAGCGGGATCCTGAAATCACTCTCTATGTGGAGCACCTGAATATGCTGTTGGTTGAAAATGATTCCATCTTGGAAGAGTTCAAATATAATATATTTGATAAATATAAAGATCGTTCTCCGCGTATGTTGCTATTATTGGGAAATTCAGCATTGATGTTACGGGATGAATATAGAAAGGTTTGGGGAGATATTCCTATTGTGCTTTGTGCGCAGGAAAGCTATTTAGATTCTTATGAAGCTTACATTCACAGGCAGCTTTCTACATCGAAAGAACGAACTCCTCTTTCTTATTTAGTTGACCCTTATAATTTGGTTTATCTGTATGCTGATTTGTTTATCCCGGAAAATATTCGCTTAATGAAGCAGATGATTCCCGATATGGAAAAGTTTATATTTATAGGTGATGGGCGTAAAGTCAATCAGGACAATGCTGCACTTATCAAGCGAGAACTAAATACGAATTATCCGGATGTCAAATTTCAATTTTGGTCTGCTGAAAATCTAACGACTAATCAGTTGTTGGACTCCTTGTATTTTGTGAATCCTAAAACAACGGGAGTTTTGTTTGCTTCGTGGTTTTATAAATACAAATTAGCTGGTAATAGTGTGTTAGCTACAAATTCTCATAAGCTTATAGCGACTACTTCTATCCCTATCTTTTCTCTTAGCATGGTAAACTTAACAAGTGGAAAAGAAGGAATGTTAGGTGGATATACTTACAATCAGGAGCGTTATGATGAGAGATTGATTCAAACCATTATGGATGTGTTGAAAAGCAAACAAGCGCGTAATATTCCCTCCTATATAGCCACAGATGGAGCACCCGTCATTAATTATGAGATACTGATACGCGAAGGGCTTTCTTCTTCTGTATGTCCTGCAAATACTCGTTTCCTGAATAAACCGCCTACGTTTTGGGAACATTACCGGTACTTCATTTTGGGAACTCTCTTTTCTATTCTGCTTCTTACACTGTTTTTCCTGTACCGTATTCGCAATTTGAACGAGTTAAAGAAAGCGCAACAGAATGAGATAGATGCAATGACTACCTATAAGATGCTGGTGAATAATATGCCTTTGCTCTATATGCAGGAAGAACTGGTGACGGATGAGAATGGCAATCCCGTCGAATTGATCTATCGGAATGTAAACTCGGAATTTGAGAAACAGTTCTATCGTAAGGAGGAAGTCATAGGCAGGAAGGGCAGTGAGGTATTCCCTGAATCTATGCCCGAATTTCTGCACTTCACTAAGATGGCACTGACAGAGAAAAGAGCCATTACATTCCCTTATTATTTTAAAGCCATAGATACTTTTTACGATGTGGTACTGAAAGGGACCCATCACGGGAATATGATTGATATTTTCTGTCTGAACAGCACGGAACTACACAAAGCACAGCAAAAGCTGAGCGCCACCAACAGTAAGCTGGCAATGGCTCTCGACATTGCTAACATTGTGCCCTGGAAGTGGGATTTGAAGAGCAAAACAATTCTATGTGACATCAACAGGCCGATTGAATTGAGCACTGACGAACGGGAGGTGGAAGATGCACAACTGTCTGTGCCCGATTCCCAGTATTTCGCTAAAATATTCAAGGAAGACCGTGAACGGGTGAAACAGGCTTACCGTGACTTGATAGAAGGAAGGGCGGAAAAAGTGAAAGAAGAATACCGCATCATCGATGTACAGAAAAACAACCTGCACAAAGTGGAGTGGGTGGAGGCACAGGCTGCCGTAGATACTCGTGATAAAGATGGAACCCCATTGACTCTGGTGGGTTCATCCCTTGTCATCACAAACCGGAAGAAGATGGAGCAGGAACTTACTACAGCAAAAGACCTTGCCGAAGAGTCTAACCGTTTGAAGTCGGCTTTCCTGGCTAATATGAGTCATGAAATCCGTACCCCACTGAATGCTATTGTCGGTTTTTCGGGGATATTGGCATCTACCGAAGAGGAACAGGAAAAACAGGAATATGTCAGCATTATCGAGAACAATAATACTTTGTTGCTGCAACTCATCAGTGATATCCTTGATTTGTCGAAGATTGAGGCAGGAACGTTGGAGTTGAATTACTCAAATGTCGAACTGAATGAACTGATGAGGGAATTGGAGCGTGGTTTCTTGTTGAGAGTAAAGACGGATGCTGTGAAACTGGAGTTTGTAGAGCCTGCTGAGCCATGCATGGCCTATACGGAAAAGAACCGGTTGTCCCAACTGATGATTAACCTTGTGACAAATGCCATTAAGTTTACCGAAAAAGGAAGCATTCGTTTTAGCTATGAGATGCGGGAGAATGAATTATATTTCTATGTAACCGATACCGGATGTGGAATCCCCAAAGATAAGCAGCAAAACATTTTCGGGCGTTTCGTCAAGCTGAACTCTTTTGCCCAGGGAACCGGACTGGGACTTTCTATCTGCAAAACGCTGATGGACCGTATGGGTGGCAGAATCGGTGTAGAGTCGGAAGAGGGGAAAGGTTCGACTTTCTGGTTTACGCTTCCCTACAAACCGGCAGTGAAGGAGGATAAAAAACAGGCTCCAAAGGACATTCAACCTGTTGCAGTGGAAAGGAACAAACTGACCATACTGATTGCGGAAGATAATGCAAGCAATTATAAGCTTTTTGAATCCATCCTGAAATACGACTATCATTTGATTCATGCCTGGGATGGCATGGAGGCTGTGGAAATGTTCCGAGAACATAGCCCTCAGATTGTATTGATGGATATCAATATGCCTGTAATGGACGGATACGAGGCTACCCGGGAAATCCGTAAGTTCTCCGCAAAGATTCCTATCATTGCCGTTACAGCTTTTGCCTATGCTTCGGATGAACAGAAGGTGATGGAAAGCGGATTCGACGGATATATGCCCAAGCCTATCAATGCCAAGTTGCTGAAGGCGCAATTGGTGGATATTATGCAGAAGCGTATCATCTTGTTATAAGATGAAAGTTTCTCATTTTCAGTTGAATTGTTTTTAAATTTATTTTTCAGTTGAATGTTTTCCAATGCTGTGTTTCAGCACAGGCAATGCCACACTTCGTGGGTGCCGATGCCACACTTGGACGAGCGTGAAGTGTGGAGTCTGTCCTGTTCAGGTGTGGCATTTGCCCCGCTCAGGTGTGGCGTTTCTTTTGATATTCCGCCGGTGTCATCCCCGTCATCCGTTTAAAGAATTTGCTGAAGAATGACGGATTGGGAAATCCCAGTTCATCCGAGATTTGGAATACCAACAAGTCACTGTGTTTCAGCAGCACTTTTGCTTCAAGAATAACGGCTTGGTTAATCCACTGCATTACCGTCTGCCCGCTTACTTCACGAATAACCGTACTCAGATAATGAGGAGTCAGACACAGTTTATCTGCGTAGAAACTGATGTTACGTTCACGTTTACTGTGTTCATTAACCAACCCGATGAAGCGGCGGAATACTTCTTCCTGGCGTGAGAGCTGCAATGGGGCGGACTCTTCGTTCTTTGCATGGATATACCTTATATTATAGAGTAATGCTATAGTCAAGTGTTGCACTACTTCCCGGCGGAACGGAACTTTGTGCACGGTATCCCATATCATTGAAAAGAAAGCATCGATTTGCTGTAATTCTTCTTCTGTGGGCGAAATGAAAATGCCATGCTTTGTGTACGAACCCGTCAGTGCACTTCCTTGTGCGATGGGCAGAAAGTTATTATCGGGAACGATGACCTGAAAGTCATAATCCTCGCTGATTTCCAGAATTTCTATCAGTGAATTGATAGGACTGATAATGATCATTGGTTCTTTTACCTTATATTCTATCAGATTGATGGAAATCCGTCCTTCACCTTTCAGTATACGGATGATCCGGCTTTCTTTAGTGCGGTAGGGTTGTCCTGTGTTAAAGAAAATGCTATCCATTTGGGCAAAGCTGATGACAATGCCAAGATCGCGGTTGATAAAGCGGAAACCGTTATTGTTTACGATGTTTTGATTACTCAGCAGGTCACCGAGTCCAAGCTCCATAGGTTTACTCTTTTCCATATCCTTTTCCTCCTTTAGCTTATCTATCTGTGGCAAAGATAAGAAAATAGTAGGGTTTTCTGTCTTTTAATACTGGTGATCGAACAAATGGAACATCATTGCGCACAAATAGAATGTATCCATATACTTTTAAACTCTATCTTTGTGTCCTATAAAGAAATAAACAAGAAATATATATGGAAATGAAACGAACTATTCTCTCTTTTTCCTTTGTTCTTGCGGCAATGCTGGCACATGCGCAACTCACGCTGGAGGGATGCCAACACTCGGCACAGACCAATTATCCGCTGGTGCGGCAATACGGTTTGATAGAGAAAGCGCGGGAGTATAATCTTGAGAATGCTGGAAAAGGTTATCTGCCGCAGTTCACGATCTCGGGAAAAGCAACCTACCAAAGTGATGTCACAAAGCTGCCCGTGGATATTCCGGGAATCAACATAAAAAGTATGCCCAAAGATCAGTATCAGGTGATGCTGGAAGTGTCGCAGAACATCTGGGACGGTGGAGATATCCGTTCCAAAAAGCAACTGACCCGGGCTACTTCGGAGATAGACCGCGGGAAGCAGGAAGTGGATATGTATGCACTGAATGACCGTGTGAATCAGCTATATTTCGGCATCCTGTTGCTGGACGAACAGTTGAAGCAGAATCAGCTTTTACAGGAAGACTTGGGACGCACTCATCAGCAAGTGTCCAACTATATGGCAAACGGCATTGCCAATCAAAGTGATCTGGATGCTGTAAGCGTGGAGATATTGAACACGAAGCAGAGACGCATTGAGCTGGAATCTTCGCGACAGGCCTATTTGAGTATGCTCTCTATCTTTATAGGAAAGGAAATTGCTTCCGGAACTACATTGGAGAAGCCCGCCGATACTTTTGAATCCACTTCATTGGTGAACAACCGTCCGGAACTTCGCTGGTTCGATGCCCAAGGCGGACAATTGAACGTACAGGAATCTTCATTGAAGACGCGCTTCCGTCCCCGCTTCGGGCTGTTTGTGCAGGGAGCTTACGGAAATCCGGGACTGAACATGCTGAAAGACGATTTCTCCGCATACTATGTAGCAGGAGTCCGTATGTCGTGGAACTTCGGTAGCCTCTACACGTTGCGCAATGATCGGAGGCTGATAGATAACAACCGCCGTAAACTGGAGATCAGCCGCGATGTGTTCCTGTTCAATACCAACCTGCAATCTACGCAACAAAGCTCGGCCATCCAGTCCATGCGCCGACAGATGATGGATGATGATGAGATTATCCGTTTACGTGTCAACATCCGCAAGGCTGCCGAAGCTAAAGTGGAGAACGGTACGCTGACCGTAACCGATATGCTTCGTGAAATCACTGCCGAGAATCTGGCACGTCAAACCAAGGCTTTGCACGAGGTGCAGTTACTGATGAACATCTGGAATCTGAAATATACGTTGAATAGTGATTAGTGGTTAGTGGGTTGCGCTATTATTCCGCATGGTGCTAATCACTAATCACTAAACGCTAATCACTAATCACTAATCACTAAATACTAATCACTAAATACATGAAATCAAGGAATTTATTGGGACTTTGTTCCCTATTGGCCCTCTTTTCCGCTTGTGGAAACGGTACTCCGAAATATGATGCAACAGGAACGTTTGAGACTACGGAAGTGCTTGTATCTGCCGAAGCGTCGGGCCGCCTGCTTTATTTCGATATCGAAGAAGGGATGTTGCTGAAGGCCGGTGAAGAAGTCGGCGTAGTAGATACCGTACAGCTCTACCTGAAGAAGCTGCAACTGGAGGCAAGCATTAAATCCGTCGAAGAACAGCGCCCTGATATCCTGAAACAGGTAGCCGCTACCAAAGAACAGATATCTGCCGCTGAGCGCGAACGGAACCGTGTGGCAAACTTATTAAAAGTAGGTGCGGCAAACCAGAAACAACTGGATGATGCGGAAGATCAGCTTGAAGTGCTCCGCAAGCAACTTGTTGCGCAGAACTCTACCTTGTCCAACAGTCATCAGAGCCTGACGTGGCAAAGTTCATCCGTCGGTATTCAGGTGGCACAGGTGGAAGACCAGTTGAAGAAGTGTCACATCACTTCTCCGATAACCGGCACTGTACTGGCAAAGTACGCCGAACCGGGAGAACTGACCGCTATGGGCACTCCGCTCTTCAAAGTGGCCGATACGGAGCAGATGTACCTTCGTGCTTACATCACCTCCGAACAGCTGTCGCAGGTAAAACTGGGACAGAAAGTAACCGTCTTCTCCGATTACGGCATCGATGAGCACAAGCAGTATCCGGGCGTGGTAACCTGGATTTCGGATACCTCGGAATTTACCCCGAAGACTATCCTGACCAAGAATGAACGTGCCAACCTGGTGTATGCCGTGAAGATTGCCGTGCACAATGACGGGCTGTTGAAGATAGGTATGTACGGGGGAGTGGAGTTTAGTGATTAACGGTTAGTGATTAGTGATGAGTTTATGGAATATGCGGTTGTTGTAGATAACGTTACCAAGAAATATGGGGCGGTGGAGGCGTTGAAGGGTGTTTCCTTGACGGTTCCTTCCGGAGAGTTGTTCGGCATTATCGGGCCTGACGGGGCGGGGAAGACTTCTCTTTTCCGTATCCTCACTACTTTGCTGCTTCCCGATAGTGGAAATGCTTCTGTGTGCGGTCTGGATATAGCGAAGGATTATAAAGAAATCCGTCGTCGCGTAGGCTATATGCCGGGACGCTTCTCCCTCTATCAGGACTTGACGGTAGAAGAAAACCTGAACTTCTTTGCTACAGTTTTCCATACCACCATTGAAGAGAATTATGAATTGGTGAAGGATATCTACCAGCAGATAGAGCCTTTCCGCAAACGCCGTGCCGGAGCTTTGTCCGGAGGTATGAAGCAGAAACTGGCGTTGAGTTGTGCGCTTATCCATAAACCGGATGTGCTTTTCCTCGATGAGCCGACAACAGGAGTCGATCCTGTTTCCCGCAAGGAGTTTTGGGGGATGCTTCGCCGGTTGAAGGAACAGGGCATCACCATCATAGCCTCTACGCCTATTATTGATGAAGCGCGCCAATGTGACCGCATTGCTTTTATCAATGAGGGACAGATACATGGAATAGATACTCCGGAACGTATTCTGAATCAGTTTGCAAGCATTCTCTGTCCGCCGGGGCTGGAACACGACAAAGTGGAACAGAAAGATGAGTATGTCATCGAAGTGGATAAGCTCACCAAACGTTTCGGCAATTTCACGGCAGTGGATCATATCTCCTTCAAAGTCCATCGTGGCGAGATATTCGGCTTTCTGGGTGCCAACGGTGCCGGAAAGACTACTGCCATGCGCATGCTTACCGGATTGAGCCATCCCACAGGAGGCACGGCCCGCGTAGCCGGTTTCGATATTGCCACACGGACGGAGGATGTGAAAAAGAATATCGGCTATATGAGCCAGAAGTTTTCTCTTTACGAAGACCTGAAAGTGTGGGAGAATATCCGGCTGTTTGCCGGGATTTACGGCATGGCAGAAGATGAAATAGCCCGCAAGACCGATGAACTTCTGGAACGCATCGGGCTGAGTGCCGAACGTGATACGCTGGTAAAAGGTCTGCCGCTGGGTTGGAAACAGAAACTTGCTTTCTCCGTTTCTATCTTTCACGAGCCGAAGATCGTCTTTCTGGATGAGCCGACGGGTGGGGTAGATCCTGCCACCCGTCGCCAATTCTGGGAGCTTATTTATCAGGCTGCCGACCGGGGAATCACCGTCTTTGTCACTACCCACTTCATGGATGAGGCCGAGTATTGCGACCGCATTTCTATCATGGTGGATGGTGTGATTCGTGCTCTCGATACGCCCGATGAATTGAAACGGCAATTTAAGGTTGCTACGATGGATGATGTTTTCCAGCAGTTGGCACGGGAGGCGGTGCGTACGGCGGATTAGCCGATTCATAACATAATTAGTAAGAACAATGAAACAATTTATAGCTTTTGTCCGAAAGGAATTCTTCCATATCTTCCGCGACAGGCGAACCATGCTGATATTGCTGGGGATGCCTGTGGTGCAGATTATCCTTTTCGGCTTTGCCATAACCACGGAAGTGAAGAATGTCCGTGTCGCCATTCTCGACCCGTCGAACGATGTTGTCACCCGGCGCATTATCGACCGTCTGGATGCGAGTGAATATTTCTCCGTCACCACGAATCTGAATACTCCGGACGAGGTTGAGAAGTCTTTCAGACGGGGAGACATTGATCTGGCAGTCATCTTCAGCGAGCAATTTGCGAATCACGTTTATACCGGAGATGCTTGTGTACAGTTGGTGGCCGACGCTACCGACCCCAATACGGCAACCACACAAACCGGTTATGCCGCCAACATCATATCCTCTGCCGGACGTGAAATGCTTCCGGCGGGAATGCAGATTTCCACTATTCTTCCCGAAGTGAAGCTGCTTTATAATCCGCAGATGAAGAGTGCCTACAACTTTGTGCCGGGCGTGATGGGGCTGATCCTGATGTTGATTTGTGCCATGATGACTTCCATTTCCATTGTCCGGGAGAAGGAGACGGGAACGATGGAGATATTGTTGGTTTCTCCGGTGAAGCCGCTGTTCATTATTCTTGCCAAGGCAGTTCCTTACTTTGTGCTTTCATTTGTCAACCTGACAACGATTTTGCTACTGTCTGTCTATGTGCTCGATGTTCCCGTGGCGGGTAGCTTGTTCTGGCTGATTGTGGTATCATTGCTCTTTATCTTTGTTTCCCTGGCTCTGGGCTTGCTGATTTCCTCGGTGACTCGGACACAGGTTGCTGCCATGCTTGCATCGGGATTGATACTGATGATGCCTACCATGCTGCTCTCCGGTATGATATTCCCCATAGAGAGCATGCCCTTGCTGCTTCAAGGCATTTCGGCCGTACTTCCTGCCCGTTGGTACATTCAGGCTGTGCGGAAGCTGATGATCGAGGGAGTGGACATCTCACTGGTATTGACGGAAGTCAGTATTCTTGCCGTAATGGCGGTTGCGCTGATTACGATTAGTTTCAAGAAGTTTAAGAACCGATTAGAATAGGAGGGTAGAGGTATGATAAAGTTTCTGATAGAAAAAGAATTCAAGCAGTTGCTCCGTAACTCGTTCCTGCCGAAGATGATTCTTGTCTTCCCCTGCATGATTATGATACTGATGCCCTGGGCGGCGAACTTGGAGATAAAGAACATCAACCTGAATATTGTGGATAATGACCACAGCGTCCTTTCGCGCCGCCTTGTGGATAAGATCGGCGCGTCCACCTATTTCCGTACAACGGATCTTCCTGCTACTTACAATGAAGGATTGCGCTCCATCGAAATCGGTTCGGCGGATATTATCCTGGAGATTCCCCGTGATTTCGAGAAGAACTGGGTGACGGGCATAAGCCCCCGCCTGCTGGTTGCTGCCAATGCTGTAAATGGTACAAAGGGTGGTTTGGGAAGTTCTTATCTTTCCTCCATCATTAATGACTATACCCGTGAATTGCAATCGGAATCACCGGCAAGGGCAATGTCTGCCGGAATGGGATTACCCCGGATTGGTATTACAACGCAGAATCTGTTTAATCCGAACTTGAATTACAAGCTCTTCATGGTACCGGCATTGATGGTCATGTTGCTGACAATGATTTGCGGTTTTCTTCCCGCCCTCAATGTGGTAGGCGAGAAAGAGGTAGGCACTATCGAGCAGATCAATGTAACCCCTGTTTCCAAACTGACGTTTATTTTTGCCAAACTGATCCCCTACTGGTTGATTGGTTTTGTTGTACTCACTATATGTTTTTTTCTGGCATGGCTGCTTTATGGTATTCTGCCTGCGGGACATTTCGTGACGATATACCTCTTTGCGGTGGTCTTCCTGTTTGTAGTTTCCGGATTCGGTCTGGTGATTTCCAATCATTCCGCTACCTTGCAGCAGGCTATGTTTGTCATGTGGTTCTTTATGTTGATTTTTATTTTGATGAGTGGCTTGTTTACCCCTATACACAGTATGCCGGAGTGGGCGCAACTGATTGCTGCGTTTAATCCGTTGAAATACTTTGTAGAGGTAATGCGTACCATTTACCTGCGGGGTGGCGGCATTGTGGAGTTACTTCCACAGTTGGGGGCATTGACAGCTTTTGCGGTGTTCTTTAATTTGTGGGCGGTGAGGAGTTACAGAAAGAGCAATTAAATGCTGTTATTGCAGCATGGCCCATTTTGTCATTCCTATTATGCGGATAATTCCGTATTTTCTTCTACTTTTGCATCCAAATTAATTATATCTGATATCCTAATGAACACGCAGACAACTTATCTTGCCTCTAAGCCGCATTATGAAATCCTGGATGGATTGCGTGGAGTGGCAGCTGTTATGGTCGTAGCCTTCCATCTTCTTGAAGCACATTCAGGTGGCAACCATCTCGCACAAATCATTAATCACGGCTATCTTGCCGTCGACTTCTTCTTTATGCTTTCGGGTTTTGTAATCGGTTATGCCTATGATGACCGCTGGAACCGGATGAGTATTGGCACTTTTTTCAAACGTCGTGTCATCCGCCTGCATCCTATGGTAATTATGGGCAGCATTATCGGCGCCCTTTTCTTTTTCTTCCAGAAATCCCCCTGTTTTCCCAATATAGATAACGTATCGGTCGGAACAGTTTTGATAATCATGCTTTATGGCTGTACGTTGCTTCCCCTTCCTTTGAAGTGGGACATTCGTGGGTGGACGGAAATGCACCCGTTGAACGGGCCGGCATGGTCGCTCTATTATGAATATATCGGCAATATCCTGTACGCACTGTTTGTCCGTAAGTTCAACAAGGTAGCTTTGTCCATCCTTGTTTTTCTGGCAGCCTGTGCCACTTTGCATCTCTGTCTTACGGCGCCCAATGGTGATATCGTAGGCGGATGGGCATTGAATTGGGAACAGCAGTATGTGGGCTTTATCCGTTTGCTCTATCCGTTCTTTGCAGGTTTGCTGCTTTCACGTCTGGGCTGGCTCATACGGGTAAAGAAACGTGCATTTTGGTGGTGTAGCCTGATGATTGTGATAGTTCTTTCCGTTCCCCGTATTGGCGGTGAAGATGGCTTCTGGATGAACGGACTCTACGAGGCACTTTGCATTATCTTTATCTTCCCGGTCATTGTTTCGATGGGAGCCGGTGGCAAAGTAACGGGAAAACGCTCTGTAGGTATCTGTAAGTTCCTGGGCGATATCTCATATCCCGTTTATATCACTCATTATCCGCTGATATACACATATACAGCCTGGGCATGCAATAATAATGCGACCATTACCGAAGGTCTTCCTTATATGATACTGACCTTTGTCGGAGCTTTTGTTCTTGCTTATGCTTGTCTGAAACTCTATGACGAACCGGTACGCAAATGGCTGACCAATCGTTTTCTGAAAGGAACGCGTAAGGCGAAATAAATACATCCGGAGATATAAAAAGAAACGGGCAGCTTCTCGCAAGAGAGGTTGCCCGTTCTGGTTAATACATCTGTTGGGTTCACCGGAAACCTTATTTCACTTCAATAGATTTCTTGTTCTTCTGTTTTTCTTCGGCTGAGAACTTCGGCAGATTGATGTTCAGCACACCATTTTCTACTTGTGCTGCAATCTTTTCCTTGTCCACATTGTCCGGCAATATCATGGTCTGTTGGAACTTAGAGTATGAGAATTCGCGACGCAGATAGCGACCGTCTTTCTTTTCCT